>Ga0213866_10000173_pt1 | contig 54427 bp, 52 predicted proteins | sample PICome_11_FD_160079 | JGI IMG/M metagenome (GOLD analysis project Ga0213866, IMG submission 160079) | Coastal seawater microbial communities near Pivers Island, North Carolina, United States - PICO284 | ecosystem: Environmental > Aquatic > Marine > Coastal | place: USA: North Carolina...
CTCGATGCTGAGGAACTCGTTGAGGTTATCTTCGCCAGTCTGCTGCTTTTGCAAGCACTGAACTCTGCCGCAGCAGCTTACGGAGAATCGCTCAGAGTGCTAGCCGCCGGTGAACGCATCGAGAGGTTTCTGAAAGAACCCCGCGAACCCGCGGCCCCAGCAACCAAGGCAATGGCTGGAAAGCTGATCACCATAGAAAACGTATCTCTAAGATTCGAAGAAGGACCCGAAGTATTCCAGAATTTCAATTTGCAAATTCAACAAGGCGACAAAATTGCAATGCTTGGACCAAACGGATCCGGCAAGTCTTCCCTTGCCAATCTGCTGGCGGGCCTCATCGAGGCAGACTCGGGACAGATCCACCTAGGTGAGACCTCCAAGCTGACTACCCATCCACGTGACCTTAGGCGCCTGGTCAGCTCGGCCCCGCAAAGATTGATGTTTACCGATAGCAGTGTTCGGCAGAACGTTACCTTTGGCCGGCCCGATGCTAGCGAGGAAGACGTTAACTGGGCGCTGGAAGTGAGTTGCTCCATGGATTTCATACGGAAGCTTCCAGATGGGTTAGGCAGTCGTATGGGCAGCCAGGGCGCGAAGTTTTCAGGCGGCCAGCTTCAACGCATCGCCTTGGCAAGGGCACTGCTCAAGGATGCTCCGATCCTGATTCTCGACGAAGCAATGTCAATGATCGACTTTGCCACCAGAACAAAAATCGAACAGAACCTGGAGCCCGTGATAAGCAAAAAGACCGTATTGCTGATCCAGCAACTCAATGATGAGGCAGTCGCGCCTGAAAGCATTTCTTTTGCAGGCCAACTATTCAGGGTCATGACGTTCTCATGAACAGTTTCCGCGGGATCGTTTATGACAGCCAACATGGAAAAAATCCAACTGTTCTGCCTGAGCATCGCAGCTATCTGGGACCCCAGCCAAAATCCTCCGGATCTGCTTTTTTCAGTGGAAGCGGTCCGGCAATCAGCCTAGCCGAGCAGCACAATGGACCCGCCGGTATTACTAGCCTTATGGGTGTTGGAGATCTCCGGATAGACAACACCGCTGAGCTAAATCAGTTGCTCGACACAGAAGCTGGTCTTTCTGACATTGAGCTATTGCTAGCAACCTATCGGCGCTTCGGAGATGAGTGCGCCAATCACATCGTGGGTGAATACGCTTTTGCGATTTGGGACAGCACGCAGGGCTCCCTTTTTCTGTGTCGGGACCGTTTGGGAACCAAAGGGCTGTACTACGTGGTTCTGGAAACAGGAATAGCTTTTTCTACCCGCGTGATCGATCTTTCGTCACTGCAGAGCGAGGGCGCTGTTCTAGACCTGCAAACTGCACTGGCGTTTATAACGTTAGAGCCTATACCAAAAAAACGCACCTTTCTCGAAGGAGTGCGCAGACTGCCGCCTGCCGAATCATTGCGCTACTCCGATGGCCGGATCTCAAGCAACTGTTACTGGAAGTTGCCTCGCCGCAACAAGCCCAGCAAAGTGGATTATTGTAAAGCGAAAGATCAGTTTCTCGCGCTCCTTGATGAAGCCATCAGGTGCCGTATCAAAAATCAGGAGCACATCGGGTGCGAGCTTAGCGGTGGCCTCGATTCTTCGTCAGTGCTTGGTTCTGTGGTAGCAATACGGGGCTCTACTTTTGTTACGAGCTATACACTCGATTTCGGCGATTCTGACTGCGACGAGAAAGAATTCAGCCACGAAGTACGTGAGGTTCTTAAGGTATCTGGTAGGGATATTGACGTGAGCGACTCGGAGACCTCTGATGAAGGCTACCTGCATCAATACTATCGCCGATTCCCTGATTGGCCCTTGACAAAAATGTTCAGCCCAACGGTGGCCATCGCAGACTTGGCGAGTTTTGACGACATCGACCTCGTGTTAACCGGGCAGGGAGGCGACCACCTGCTCGAAGGGAATATGTTCTACCTGTGGGACTACTTCAGGACGTTACAATGGCGAAAACTCACTAAGGTTTTCGTAAAGCTCCCCTACCGCATGGCACATCTTAAGCGATACGTGCTTAGGCCCATGCTGAGTAGCCTGGTTCCTATACGGGCGCAAACATTTCTTCAATCACTATGTAATCGCAAGCTCTTTCTTCATGAGGATGAGGGATCAGATATCCAACGCAGGGACTTTCGGTACACATCTCAATGGGCAAGCGCTGGCGCGATAGAGGACGAGTTTCAAGCCTATTGGAGCGATGCCTGCACCGAGCACCAGGAATTTTCGACAGGAACCCGCTTTTCCCATCCCTTCTTTGACAGCCGACTGGTGGAGTTCGTATACAGCTTACCCACCGAGTATCTCTGTGATGGGAGAACGAAACGTATTCTGAGAGACGCATTGAAGGGGCGAGTGCCTGAAAGCGTACTCTCGCGGAATGACAAGGCTGAATTCACCAGCTTCATCCAACAACAGCTGGCAGCGAACGTAACAGGGGAATTTCAAGTCCCTGCAAAACTGTTGGAGCACCCAACATTGGGGCCGTGCCTCGACTTTGTGCGGTCACCAAGCCATCGTTTAGTTGAGTTAGACGGAGAGCACCTAGAAAGGGCCTGGCGACAAATCAATTTGATTTTCTGGTTTAAGACCAATTCGGTTAAACTCTCCCAAACGCCCTAGGGAGGACGGCAGTCGTGCAAGACAGCAAATTAAAAGCGCCAAGCGAAAAAAAGCCTTATTCACCGCCTCGATTTACTGATCTTGGCGACTTGCGTGTCCAGACACAAGGCAACAGGCAGCATGGCAACGACAAGGGTACGGGCTGCAATAACAAGAACGGAGGGATTGTCTGCGGCTCCTAACGTCTAAATCAGTACCAGACAATCATGGAGGGGCTTCCTCACCCCCCAAAAGGGTGCCTCAACACGATCGTTTCAACACGATCCGGCCCCGTAGAGATAACATCGATGGGCGCGCCCACCACCTCTTCAATCTTCAGAATATAGTCGCGCGCGGCCTGCGGCAGCGCCTCCAGCGACTTCGCGCCCAGGGTGGTTTCCTGCCAACCGGGCACCATCTCGTACACCGGCACCAGACCCTCGTAATCATCTGAGTCCACCGGGCTCGGCACGGGGTTTCCGTCCTGGTCGGCATAGCCCACGCAGATCTGGATCGTTTCCAGCCCGTCCAGCACATCGAGCTTGGTCAGGCAAAGGCCGCTGACCGAGTTGATGTTCACGGCGTTGCGCAGTGCCACGGCATCAAACCAGCCGCAGCGGCGAGGCCGGCCGGTGGTGGCACCGAATTCATGGCCCTTTTCAGCCAGGTGCGCGCCGGTTTCATCGAATAGTTCCGTGGGGAAGGGACCTGAGCCAACCCGGGTGGTGTAGGCCTTGGTGATACCCAGCACATAATCGAGGAACAGCGGGCCAAAGCCCGAGCCAGTCGCGGTACCGCCGGCGGTGGTGTTAGAGCTGGTCACAAACGGGTAGGTGCCGTGATCAATATCCAGCAGCGAGCCCTGGGCGCCCTCGAACAGGATCTTGGCTTCGGTCTTGCGGTATTCGTGCAGCAGCGCGGTGACGTCCGCCATCATGGGTAGCAGCTGCTCGCCCATTCGCAGGGTATCGGCCAGCACCTGCTCCACATCCAACGGCTCCACCTTGTAGTAATGCTGTAGCTGGAAGTTGTGGTATTCCATAACCTCGTGCAGTTTGCGGGCGAAACGGTCCTTGTCTTGCAGGTCACCGAGGCGCAGTCCGCGACGAGCCGCCTTGTCTTCGTAGGCCGGGCCAATGCCGCGCCCGGTGGTACCTATCTTGTCATTGCCGCGCTTGGCTTCACGGGCCAAGTCCAGCGCCACGTGGTAAGGGAGGATCAGCGGGCACGCGGGCGACAGTTTCAGCCGCTCACGCACCGGCACCCCGGTGGCTTCCAATCCCTCGATTTCTTTCAAAAGCGCATCAGGTGCCAGAACCACGCCATTGCCGATCAGGCACTGGACGTCCTCCCTGAGTATTCCTGAGGGAATGAGGTGAAGTACGGTTTTCTCGCCGTCAATAACCAGTGTGTGGCCGGCATTGTGGCCGCCCTGGAAGCGAACCACCGCACTGGCCTGGTCGGTCAGCAGGTCAACGATTTTTCCCTTGCCCTCATCACCCCACTGGGTGCCAAGGACGACGACGTTCTTACTCATGAAGGTGTTGCTCTTGCTCGATTAACGATTAATGGGTTGCACTGCCCAGGTGCCGTCGGTCTCGACAAGCTCCCGGTCGCAGCGCGCATCCGGATCTGTAGACAGGCAGTTGATGACCACTTCGCCCGCGGCGCGCAGGCGCACTACTTGAGCGTCCAGGGTGGGGTCATCCACGTCAGGCATGCTGATGGCACCACGAGGCTCCCCCGTTGATCCTGGTAGCAGGCTGACCATGGCCTTGAGATCAGTGGCGAAACCGGTGGCGGCCCGGGCCCTGCCAAAGACCTCTCCGACATTATTGTAGCGGCCGCCGTTAGCGACGGCCTGGCCATGCCCTTCGACGTAGGCCGCGAACACAATGCCGGTGTGGTAGTGGTAACCGCGCAATTCTGCGAGGTCGAAGTAAATTTCAATATCCGCGCGTTGGCTGCGAATGTCGCTGGCCACTTCCTGCAGGGCGTCGACCGCTGCCAGTGCCTTCGGCGCCTGCTCGGCAAATACGTCGCGGGCCCGGGCCAGCACGCTGTCATCGCCGTGCAGCTCTACCAGCGCTAGAATCATCTCGCCGGTCGTGGCGGGCAGGTCCTTCAGGATTTCGGTCAGGTCAGGCACCGACTTTCGCTGCAGCGCGTCGAACACCTGCTGCTCCTGTGCATCTGAGAGCTCGGCGGCATCCAGCACGGCCTCGTAAACCCCAACGTGACCGAGGTCCAGGGTGATACCGCCCGCGGTTTCACTGATGCCAGCGGCATCCAGGGTGGCGAGCATCAGGCGAATGACCTCAACGTCTGCCGCCAGGCTGCCATCCCCATACAGCTCAGCACCCAGCTGGATAGGTGACCGGGAGGCCATGGGAGATTTGGCACGCGTGTGCAGGGTGGAACCCGCGTAGCAAAGGCGGGTGATGCCCTCCTGTCCCAGGCTGTGGGCGTCGATACGGGCCACCTGGGGGGTGATATCGGCGCGTACGCCCAGGGTGCGACCGCTCAGTTGATCGGTCATCTTGAAAGTGAGCAGGTCCAGGTCGGCCCCGAGGCCCACCAACAGCGACTCGGTGAACTCCACCATGGGCGGAATCACCAGCTGGTAGCCCCAGCTGCGAAACAGGTCCAGCAAATCACGGCGCAGGCGCTCGACAGCCACTGCCCGTTCGGGCAGAACTTCCTCAATGCCGTCAGGCAGTTGCCAGCGGTCGACGCTCGTCATAACCGGGGTCCTAATTCACCAGGTAAAGCACAAACAGCCCGAACAGCATGCTGCCGAGCCCGAAATTACGGATGACGCGGTCCTCCATCTGGGCCACGGTCACGATCATCTGCCGCCACCGGCCCGGGCTGAGGAAGGGCATCATCCCCTCAATCACAAACACCAGCGCCAGCGCGACCGGGAGCACCTGCCAAAAATCCATTTGCACCCTCTGTCGGCTAGCCACAAAAAACCGCGGGTTCGAGCATCTCCTTGAGAAACGCCGAAGCCCACGGTTGCGGGATTCTACCACAGGGCGCCCGCCCTGCTATGGGAATTATTGGGGCGGCTATTTGCCGCCCTTGGGATCCTTGAGGTAGCGGAAGAATTCCGAGTCGGGCTGGATCAGCAGCACATCGCCGGAACCCTGGAATGCATCCTGGTAGGCCCGAAGACTGCGGGTGAACGAGTAGAACTCGGGATCCTGGTTGAAGGCATCCGCATAAACGCGGGTGGCCTCTGCGTCGCCCTCACCGCGAACCTGCTCCGCTTCCCGGTAGGCATTCGCCGTCAGGACGGTTACCTCCCGATCAGCCGCGGCCCGAATACCCTCGGCCAGTTCCTGGCCCTGGGCACGATGCTCACGCGCCTCCTTCTCGCGCTCGGCGTTCATGCGCCGGTACACCGACTCGGAGACATCCGGTGGCAGGTCGATCTGCTTGACTCGAACATCCACAATGTCGACGCCCAGTTCATCCCTGGCCACCAGGTTCAGTTCTGTGGTCAGCGCCTCCATCAGCTGGTCACGCTCACCGGATACCACTTCCTGGATGGTTCGCACGGCCACCTGGTTACGCAGGCCGTCGTTGATCCGCTGGGCCAGCAGACCCATGGCACGACTCTCTTCGCCGTTGGTGGCGGTGTAGAACTTGGCGGTGTCGGCAACCCTGTACTTGGCGTAGGAATCTACAATCAGCGCCTTCTGCTCCTGGGTAAAGAAGCGCTCGGGCTGCGAGTCTACGGTGAGTACGCGGCCGTCAAACTTACGCACGTTGTTCACAAACGGCACTTTCATGTGCAGGCCTGGCTGAATATCCGGGTTCACCACTTCACCAAACTTGAGCAACACGCCCCGCTCGGTTTCCTTGATGACATACAGCGAGTTACTGGCAATAAACAGTACCAGCACAGCGGCAAGGATGATTGTTACGTTACGTCCTGACATATCAGCGCCCTCCCCTGCGGTTGCCCGTGGCGGCGGCATCGCGCCGCAGCTGTTCTGTCACGGCGTCGGTCAGCTGGCGAATATTGGAACTGTCGATACTCATGCCGCGCCCCGTGCTGCTGCCACCGGCTGCGGGAGCCAGCTTGTCCAGGGGCAGGTACATCATGTTGTTGCCGCCTTCCACATCCACCATGACTTTGTTGGTATTACTCAAAACGCCCTGCACGGCTTCCAGGTAAAGGCGTTCGCGCGTTACCTCCGGCGCCTTGCTGTACTCGGCCAACAGCTTGTTGAAGCGGTCCGCCTCACCCTGGGCATTGGCGATTACCTGTTCGCGGTAAGCATTGGCTTCTTCGATCTGGCGTTGCGCCTGACCCCGCGCTTCCGGCACGATGCCGTGTGCATAGGCCTGCGCCTCGTTCTTGACCCGCTCCTCATCCTCACGGGCCTTGATCACGTCATCAAACGCCGCTTGCACCTGTGAAGGCGGTTTCGATTCATCCACGTTAACAGCGCTGATACGGATACCGGTCTGGTACATGTCGATGTATTGCTGCAGGCGGTCACGCACTTCCTGGGCGATTCGGGCACGGCCCTCTGTCAGCACCAGGTCCATACCCATGCCACCTACCACATGGCGCAGGGCACTTTGCGAGGCGTGCTGTAGCGAGTTTTCGGGATCCCGCACTTCCAGCACGAACTTCTTGGTGTCGTCGATGACATACTGCACCGACAGGTTCACCTCAACGATGTTCTCGTCCTGGGTCAGCATGATCTCGCGAAAGCTCACGGCGCGAACCTTGGTGGTGTTGACCTTGATGACCTCGTCGATCAACGGCGGATTCCACTGCAGACCCGGATTAACCGTGTCGTGGTACTCGCCGAAGCGCAACACTACCGCGCGTTCCTGTTCGTCGATCTGATAAAAACCCATAACGCCCCAGATCAGCAGCCCTGCCGCAACGATGACACCCAGCAGAGCACCGGAGAAACCGCCTCCGCCTCCACCGCTGCCACCAGAACGCCCGCCAAACAGGCCGCCGAAGCGCTCCTGTAGCTTCTTCAGTGCTTCATCGAGATCGGGCGGCCCCTGGTCGCCACCACCCCATGGGTCGCGAGGCTTGTTGTTGCCGCCCCCCGGCTCATTCCAAGACATACCTAACTCCTGGTGAAATATCGTGAAAGTCTAACAGGTTATTCGTGCGTTCGGGGGTGCCAGCCTCATCCAACAGCAGTTCTTTCTGCTGCCATCAGGCGGTCCCAGTCTGCGCGGGGCAGGCGCACGCTAAGGTGTGCACTGCCGTCATCGCCGTGGGTTTCTTCCTCCACGGCACCCAGTCTGTAAAGAGCCGCCCGCAGGCGACCCTGGCCCGGACTCAGTTCCAGCTGCTGTTCAACCATGTCGTTGCCAACCAGCTCAGCCACGGCCTCCAGCAGCAGGTCTGTGCCGGCCCCGGTAGCTGCACTCAGCCACACGCGCTCTGGTTTGCCCTGGGCATCACGGTCTATGCGCGGGACTTGCTCCAGCAGGTCAATCTTGTTGTAAACCCTGAGCTGGGGGATTTTGTCCGCACCGATCTCCGCCAGCACTTCTTGCACCTGGAAGATGGCCTCGTCGCGCTCTTCACTGCTGGCGTCTATCACATGCAGCAGCAGGTCGGCGTTCAGGGTTTCCTCCAAGGTCGCCTTGAAAGCTTCTACCAGCTTGTGCGGCAGATGGGAGATGAAGCCCACCGTGTCTGCCAGAATAATCGCGCCAGCGTGCTCTAGTTCCAGCCGTCGCAAGGTGGGATCGAGTGTGGCAAAGAGTTGGTCTGCCGCGTAGACATCGGAGTCGGTGAGGCCATTGAACAGGGTCGATTTACCCGCGTTGGTGTAACCCACCAGCGATACCGTGGGCAGTTCGGCCCGGCGGCGTGAGCGGCGGCCCTGGTCGCGCTGCCGACGCACTTTATTGAGGCGCCCAGTAATCGACTTGATGCGCGCTCGCAGCAAACGGCGGTCAGTTTCCAACTGGGTCTCACCCGGACCGCGCAGCCCGATGCCCCCCTTCTGTCTTTCCAAGTGGGTCCAGCCACGAACCAGGCGCGTGCTCATATGCTGAAGCTGCGCCAGCTCAACCTGCAGCTTGCCCTCATGGGTGCGTGCACGCTGGGCGAAGATATCCAGGATCAGCCCGGTGCGGTCCAGCACCCGGCATCTCAGCTCCTGCTCGAGGTTGCGTTCCTGGCTGGGGCTGAGGGCGTGGTTGAACATCACCACTTCGGCATCGTTGCCACACACCTCGTGGGCGATTTCCTCCAGCTTGCCGGAGCCAACAAAGGTTCGCGACGTGGGCACCTCACGCTGCCCCATCACGAACGCCACCGGGTCTCCTCCTGCAGACAGGACCAGTTCCTCGAACTCGCGAGGGTCCTCGCGTTCGCTCTCACTGGCCAGGTTCAGGTGGACAAGCACGGCCCGCTCTCCCGAATCGGGACGATCAAAAAACAAGATTACCTCTTCGGCTGTAACAGGGAGGCTGCGCTACCACCGCGCAACCTTCTGTTGACACTCAGCTGTCGCCATCTTCTTCCGGTGGGTTTGCCATCGGCAGGCGCACCACGCGTGAGGGCACGACAGTGGATATCGCGTGCTTGTAGACCATCTGGCTAACCGTGTTCTTCAGCAGCACCACAAACTGATCGAATGACTCGATCTGGCCCTGCAGTTTGATGCCATTTACCAGGTAAATCGAAACGGGAACCCGTTCCTTACGCAGAATATTCAGGTAAGGGTCTTGTAGCGTGTGCCCTTTTGACATACGTCTCTCCTACATCAGGCTCAAATCGAGCCGAAAAAAATTAAGAACTGGCCTCTTACTGCGGGCCCTCGTTACCACTCACGTCCATTATAGGACACCAGCAGCATACTACATGGGGTTTATACCGAGATACTTCAAGACTGGATTGGCGGGATCCTGACCATCAGTGATCACCCCCTGCTGATCATCTGACAGCGTCGTTTCCACTATGTTCCCGTCCCGATCGGTGTAGATCCATTCAAGATCGGGCCATTTTCGCAACCAGGTGAGCTGACGCTTGGCCAGCTGCCGAGTGGCGGCGATCCCCTGTTCAATGGCCGTTTCAAGGTCGATTTCGCCATCCAGATGGCGCCACAGCTGCCGGTAGCCTACGGCTCTCAAAGCCGGCAGCTCGGGGTCGAGGTCACCGCGATCTTGCAGCGCAGCCACCTCGGCAAGCAGTCCCTCAGCCATCATCTGGGTAAAGCGCCGGGCGATTCGCTCGTGCAACACCGCCCTGTGCTGGGGACAAATCGCCAGCTGCAGGGTCCGGTACTGTTGCAGCGCGGCTGACTGTCCCGGCGCGCGCTGCCACTCGCTGATCGGGATGCCCGAGCTGCGATACACCTCCAGGGCCCGGGCGATGCGCTGGGAGTGGTTGGGGTGAATGCGCGCTGCGGCCACCGGGTCCACGGCGGCCAGCTCCGCGTGCATGGCTGGCCAGCCCCGGGTTGCGGCCTCGCGCTCTATGTCGGCGCGCAGCTGCGGATCTGCCTCCGGCATCGGCGACAGCCCCTCCAGCAGGGCGCGAAAATAGAGCATGGTGCCGCCCACCAGCACCGGCAGGCGATCCCGGCCCCGAATGGCCTCGATCAGGGCCAGGGCTTCGGCGGCAAAATCGGCGGCAGAGTAGGTGTCCGATGGGTCCCGGATATCAACAAGGTGGTGTGGAGTCTCTGGTTTGGCTGCGCCGATGTCCATGCCCCGGTAAACCAGCGCCGAATCCACGCTCACCAGCTCACAGGGTATGCGCTGGGCCAGCTGTTCGGCCAGCGCGGTCTTGCCCGAGGCAGTCGGGCCCATGATACAGAGCAGCTCTATGGGGCTGGTCATGGGCTCAGCGCCCGCGCAGGAACAACTTGTCGAGTTCGTCCAGCCCGAGCTGTGTCCAGGTGGGTCGCCCATGGTTGCACTGCCCGGACCGCTCGGTTTCTTCCATGTCCCGCAACAGGGCGTTCATTTCAGGAATAGTCAGCCGGCGGTTAGCGCGCACCGAACCGTGACAGGCCATGGTCGACAGAATCTCGTCCAGGTGGGCCTCGATACGATCAGAACTGCCGTATTCGATCAGGTCCGATAGCACGTCCCGCACGAGTTGCTCGACGTCTGAATCCCTGAGGGCAACGGGCACTTCGCGGATCATCAGGGCTTCCTCCCCGGCCACATCGAGACTGAGTCCCAGCCTCTCAAACAGCGACCGATGCTCGACCGCCAGGGCTGTCTCCCGCTGGCTGACGGCAATCGATTGCGGTACCAGCAGCGGCTGACTGCGGATGCCCTCGGCGTCGCGTGCCTGCTTCAGGCGCTCGTAGGTAATGCGCTCATGGGCGGCGTGCATATCCACCAGCACCAGGCCCCGGGTGTTCTCAGCAAGAATATAAATACCCTTCAGCTGGGCCAGGGCATAACCCAGGGGCGGCACATCCTCGGGGTTTGCTGGTTCCGACAGCTGTGGCGGGTGCAGTTCACCGTAGCTGCGCATCTGCGCCTGACCCTGGCTGCCTGCCAGCGGTGTCTGCGAGAAAGTCCCAGGGCGACCACCCACAGAGGAACCCGGGCCTCGTGCGCCATCGCCCCAGGCCAGGCCGCCCTGGTGGCTGATTTCACCGGTACCGGTATCGACGGTACCCCCCCCGGCCAGGGCCGGCGCAGGTTCTGACACCTGGTCCGCCGGGCGCACATCCGCAAGGGCACGATGCAGGCTGCTGAAAATAAAGTTGTGCACCTCGCGACCGTCTCTGAAGCGCACCTCGTGCTTGGTGGGGTGCACATTCACATCCACCTGGGCCGGGTCCAGTTCGAGGTACAGCACAAAGGCGGGATGGCGACCGTGATAGAGCACATCCCGGTAGGCCTGTTTTACGGCATGGGCAACCAGCTTGTCGCGAATCACCCGGCCGTTGACGAAAAAGTACTGGAGGTCTGCCTGGCTGCGGGAGAACGTGGGCAGGCCCACCCAGCCCCAGAGCTTGAGCCCAGGCACCTCTCGCTCGATCAGTATTGCCTGCTCCATGAAGGCCGGACCGCAAAGGCTGGCCACCCGGCGCCGCTGTTCCTGTTCGCTGACTGCAGCGCGTAACTGGTGAATTACCCGTCCATTGTGGCGGAGGCTAAAGCCAACATCGAAACGCGCCAACGCCTGGCGCTTGACCACCTCTTCCAGGTGGTTGAACTCGGTTTTCTCGGTGCGCAGGAATTTGCGCCGCGCCGGCGTGTTGAAAAACAGGTCCCTGATTTCAACCGTGGTGCCCTGGGGATGCGGGGCCGGTTTTACGTCCACCGTCATTTCGCGACCTTCACAGACGGCAGCGCTGCCTGCGCTGCTATCGGGGCTGTCGTTGGAGGTGAGCGACAATCGCGACACGGAGCCAATACTGGCCAGCGCTTCGCCCCGAAAGCCCAGGCTACCAACACGTTCAAGGTCCTCCAGGGAAGCGATCTTACTGGTGGCGTGGCGCGCCAGTGCCAGCGGCAGGTCGGCGGCGGGAATACCCTCGCCATCATCGCGGATGCGAATCAGTTTCGCGCCGCCCGCCTCCACGTCGACGTCAATGCGGGAGGCGCCGGCGTCAAGGCTGTTTTCCAGCACCTCTTTCACCACCGAGGCGGGGCGTTCCACCACCTCGCCGGCGGCAATCTGGTTAGCCAGCCTCGTGCTGAGGCGGTGAATGCGGGACATTGGGGCCTGTCAGGTCGTTGGAATCTTCAGGGTCTGCCCAACGAGAATGCGGGTATTACTCAGGCCGTTGTGAAGCTTGAGGTCGTTGACCGACACATTGAATCGCTGGGCAATGCCGGAGAGTGTATCACCCCGTGCGATCACATACTGCTGGCCGGCCTGCTGCTTCTGCCAGGCCAGCAGGGTTCCGGGCGGCGGGTGAACCACGAAATAGTTCTTGATGCCGGCGTGAATCTGTCGCGCCATCTTCTGCTGGTAGCTGCTAGTGGCCAGCTTCTTGGCCTCGCCGGGATTGGAGATAAAACCGGTCTCCACCAGAATGGACGGAATATCGGGTGACTTGAGCACCGCAAAGCCGGCCTGCTCCACCTGCTTCTTGTGCAGCCGCGCAATCACATCCATCTTCCGCAAGACGCTGTCGCCCAGTTTGAGACTGGTATCCAGTGTCGACGTCATCGACAGGTCTGCCAGCACCCCGGCGAGCACGTCATCTTTGTCCGACAGGCTAACGCCGCCCACCAGGTCGGCCGCATTCTCGCGCTGAGCCAGGTAACTGGCGGCGGTGCTGGTGGCGCCACTGGTAGACAGTGCGTACACCGAGGCACCGTTGGCTTCCTTGCGTTTGAAGGCATCGGCGTGGATGGAGACAAAAAGATCCGCCTGGCGCTTGCGTGCCAGGTCGCGACGCCCTTTCAGGCTGATGTAGTAATCGCCGGTTCGGATGAGCGTAGGCTTGAAGCCGGGCTCTCTCTCGAGTAGCCCGTGAAGTTCACGGGCAATCGCGAGCACCACGTTTTTTTCGCGCAAGCGATTGGGCCCTGAGGCGCCGGGGTCTTCACCACCATGACCCGCGTCGATGGCAATGACCAGATCCCGCCTACCGTTATTGGCCTGCTGGGCAGTTTTGTGCGGCGTGGTGGTTTTGCTGCTGCGGTCGTAGAGGTCAATCACCAGACGATCACTGGCCTGCTCGTTGGCTTTCAGCACAAAACTGCGTGGATTGACCATTGCACTCATATCGAACACAACGCGCAGATCATCGCCCTCACGCACGCCAGAGCGAACCGATTTTACCGGCGTGTCTTCAAGCTTGAGGCTCGTCAGCGATGACTTGAGCGCGGTGTCGGCGACATCGACCACGATACGTAAGGGGTTATCGAGCACCATGAGTTTGTGCTCGGCGGGGCCGGTGAGATCAAAAACGATACGGGTGTGGTCCGGCGCGCGCCACAATCGCACGTCTCGAACTTCTACCGCCTGGGCGATAGTGGCGCCTAGCAGCAACAGTACCGGCAGACACCGGCGAAGGCTGTTCATGTCACTCCCGCCCTGCGCATGCTGCGCGAACGTTCGGTTATTGTTGGCGCCGGCTCACCCCCTTCCCCTTCAGGCGATCCACCACGGCTTCCCCTCTTGCCGCGTTGGCACGCAGTTCAACCCTGCGTCCGGAACCCTCTTTGTCTATGGTAATCACTAAATCTGCCGGGGGCAAAATTCCCGCACCACGCTGGGGCCACTCCACCAGACACAGGCTCTCACCGTCGAGGTAGTCACGAATTCCCATGAATTCCAGCTCATCCGGGTCGCCCAGGCGATAGAGATCAAAGTGGTAGGCCCGCATGCGCGTGTGCTCGTAGGGCTCCACCAGCGTGTAGGTCGGGCTTTTCACTGCCCCTTTGTGCCCAAGGGCCTGGATAACGCCGCGACTGAGTGTGGTCTTACCCATGCCCAGTTCGCCCACCAGGTGTATCACCGTGCCCGGTTCAATCGCCGCTGCGATCTCCGCGCCCAATGCCACCATGGCATCTTCCCCTGTCGCTATTCGGGTTACCACGCGCTAAGCCAACAGGTCCCGCATAACGGGAATCAGGTCGGTGGCCGCCAGCCCGCGTTCGCCGTCCAGTGCTGCAATGTCGGCCGCTGCAGCATGCAGGCTGGTGCCCAAAGCCGCTGCCTCGAAGACTGGAATGCCCTGGGCGACCAGCGCGCCCAGCACGCCGCTCAGCACGTCGCCCATGCCTCCGCTCGCCATACCCGGGTTACCGTAGTCGCACAGCGCCTGGTGCTCGGGTCCGGACACAATAGAGCCGTTACCTTTGAGAATAACCACACCGCCATAACGGCCCTGCAAGGCAGTAGCCGCGGCGAACCGGTCTCGCTGGACGTCCCCGGTGCGGGTGTCCAGCAGCCGCGCCGCTTCGCCGGGGTGCGGTGTAATAATGCGATCAGACCGCGGCTCAGACGACGGGATAGTGCCGCCAGCAAGCAGATTCAAACCGTCGGCGTCCAGCACCAGCGGCTTGCCGCTGTTGTGGGCCATCAACAGCACCTGTTTCGACCAGTCGGACTGTCCCAGCCCGGGACCCACCACCAGTACGTCGGAGGTCTCGATCATCGGGAGCAACTCGTGCCCATCCTGGATACCCCGGGTCATCACCTCGGGTACCCGCGACACCGCTGCCCCCACGTGCTCAACACGCGTAGCGAGCCTCACCAGCCCGGCACCGCAACGTAAGGCAGATTCCGCCGCCATCAGGCCCGCGCCGCCCATGCCCAGGTCACCGCCGATCACCAGAACCGAGCCGTAGCTGCCCTTATGCGACGCGGCAGCCCTTTGGGGCAATGACGCCAGCTGCATGTCCAGGTCCAGCCGAATACAGGATGCGGGAATGTCGTTGTAGACCTCATCGGGCACGCCGAGTCCGGCGAAGTGCAGGTCGCCTACATAATCAGGCGCATCCAGGGTTAACAGCCCGCGCTTCAGGCCGATGAAGCTCACCGTCAGGTCGGCTTGCACAGCTGCACCCAGCACCCGGCCGGTGTCAGCGCAGAGACCCGAGGGAATATCGACCGCCACGACCAGCAGCCCGAGCGTGTTCACTTCCTCGATGGCGGCGGCATAGTCCCCGCGAACATCCCCGCCAAGGCCAGTGCCCAGCATCGCGTCGACAATCACCCCGCGCGATTCCAGCACGCCACTGCGGTACGGTCGCTCTGTAACGCCGTTGGACAGCGCCTGGTCGCGCGCAAGCATGGCGTCGCCTTTAATTTTTTCAACTCCGCCCACGGTGTAGACAAGCGCCTCGACCCCGCGCTTGCGCGCCAGGTCTGCCACCAGGTAGCCATCACCGCCGTTATTTCCCGAGCCGCACAAGACCTGGAGATACTCAGGTTCAGGCCACACTGCAATCAGCGCCTCGTAGGTTGCCGCTGCGGCGCGGGACATCAGGGTGATGCCGGGGATGCCGTGCTTGTTGATGGCGCTGGCGTCCAGCGCGCGCGTTTGTTCGGCGGTGTACAGTGAATCAAAGTCGTTGACGTTCATCATTTGATTATACCCCGGGTGCTCGCACTTGATCGCTGTGCGCGTCAGCTGCCGGCAAGGAAAAGGAGGCCAGGCTGGAACCATCGGTAACCCCGAGAATGATTGCGCGTCACCATGCCCGGTACTGCCGCCACTTCTGGCAAACTAGCACCAATGAGCACTGAACTGTCCCAGGCTGACCTGGCCGCACTGCCCGACCGGATTCGCGGTTGGGCGTCCGAGCTGGGTTTCCAACAGATGGGTATCACCGGCGTCGACCTCGGTGAGCATGAAGGCTACCTGCAAAAATGGCTGGACGCCGGCTTCCACGGCACCATGGAGTACATGGAGCGCCATGGGAGCAAGCGCTCACGCCCGGCGGAACTGGTTCCCGGTACGATGCGGGTGCTGTCACTGCGCATGGATTACCTGGCGGCCGACACGCAACCGAATGAGGTGCTGGAAAATCCCGACAAGGCGTATGTTTCCCGTTATGCGCTGGGGCGCGACTACCACAAGCTTATCAGGCAACGGCTCGCGCGACTGGCAAAACGTATCGAGGAGGAAGCCGGTGGTGGCGCCTATCGTGCCTTCGTTGACAGCGCTCCGGTACTGGAGCGCGCCGTGGCAGAGCGCGCGGGTCTGGGCTGGATCGCCAAAAACACCATGCTCATTAACGAGCAGGCGGGGTCCTGGTTTTTCCTGGGCGAGATCTACACCGACCTGCCGCTACCGGAAGACTCCCCCAGAACCAGCAAACACTGTGGCAGCTGCACGGCCTGCCTGGACATCTGTCCCACCAAAGCGTTTACCGGCCCCTTCGAACTGGACGCGCGCCGCTGCATCTCCTACCTGACCATCGAGCACAAGGGCAGTATCGAAGAAAGCCTCCGACCACTCATGGGTAATCGCATTTTCGGTTGCGACGATTGCCAGCTGGTCTGCCCCTGGAACAAGTTCGCCGAGCCCACCAGCGAGACAGACTTTTCACCTCGACACGGGCTTGCCGACGCTGAACTTGTGACGTTGTTCCTATGGGATGAGGACACTTTCCTGCAAGCTACGGAAGGCTCAGCCATTCGCCGAATCGGTTTCGAACGCTGGCTGCGCAACCTGGCGGTGGCGCTGGGTAATGCCCCGACTACCGAAGGCGTTGTTTCAGCGCTCAGGGCCAGGGCTGCATACCCCTCAAAGCTGGTGCAGGAACACGTTGCCTGGGCCCTGGCCAGGCACGGGCTTGAGTCGACGCCCATTGAATAGGGTACACTTGCAAGAAATCCGCCGGTGAGCGGCGAATAACAACGGACCCAAGGATGACAGAGTTCGCGGCCAGCACCCACCCGGGGTTGAAGCGTAACCACAACGAAGACTGCTACGAAGCCAACCCGGACCTGGGCCTGTGGCTGGTGGCCGATGGCGTGGGTGGGCATGCGCACGGTGAGGTGGCCAGCGGCATCGTACGCGACACTATCCGCGCCAAACTGGGCGAAGGTGCCTCTCTCACGGACGCGATACAGCAATCTCATGATGCGGTGCTCCAAGAAATCAGCAACCGCGACCAGGCCAGCAACATGGGCTCCACCGTGGTGGCCCTGCGGTTGAAAGACGAGAAGTACGAAATCGCCTGGGTTGGCGATAGCCGAGCCTATGCCTTCGACGGCAAAAACCTCAGGCAGCTCACTCGAGACCACAACCCGGTGAGCGAGATGCAACTGCGCGGCATCCTGACGCCTGAGCAGGCGGCGGTTCATCCAGAGCGCCATGTACTCAGTCAGTCGCTGGGTGTATCCGAAGAAGTCACAGCAGTTCCGGACAAAGTGTCCGGTCAACTGAAAAAGGGTGAGCAGATTATCCTCTGCAGCGACGGCCTCAGTGATGAGATCACCGACCGCAGCATCGCGGAAATCATGAACCGGGAGCAGACCCCACAGCGACAGGTAGACGCACTGATCAATGGCGCCCTGAACGCGGGCGGTAGCGACAACGTCACCGTAGTGGTTGTCGGTAAACCCCTGAATGAAAACCTGGCGGCGCCATTATCCCAGGACCTGGAGACCACCCAGAACATCGGTCACGCCGTGGCTAGCGATACCACGGCGCGCGTCAGCCACTCCGGCAAGATCTGGCTGCTGCTCGCGGCTATGGTTATCCTCGCCGGTTGGTTGTGGTTCTAGGGGCCTGACCTTTTCATGACCGACTCCCTCGGTCAGTTCCAACTTCTCGAACATATCGACGACGGCGGCAGCGCCGACGTCTACCGAGCGCTCAAGCGCGAGACAGGTGATGTCGTTGCACTGAAAGTGCTCAAACCCGCACTGCGGGAAAACCCCGAGGAAGTGTCCCGATTCTTTGATGAAGCCAGGTTTACCCAGGGCCTGATACACCCGGGAATCCCCAGCTCACTGGAGACCGGCGTTGAAGACGGGTCGCCCTATCTGGCAATGGAATTCGTGCAGGGAGAATCGCTCGCGGACTGCCTCGAAAGATGCGGCAAATTCGCCGAAGAAGAGGCCCTGTCTATCGCCTGCGATCTCGCCGATACCCTGGCCTACATCCACCGCCACGGCGTGGTACACCGAGACCTCAAACCGGCGAATATTGTGCTGCGTAGTAGCGACGGTCGCGCCCAGATCATGGACTTCGGCGTGGCGCGGGCCAGCGGCGCCGGCGCGGAAGGCCATATGGCGACACCCCGATACATGTCTCCGGAACAGGCAGCAGGCGACCGTGTGGACGGTCGCTCGGACCTGTTTTCCCTAGGCGTCATCCTCTACGAAATGCTGGCCGGTCACCCCCCGTTTGAGTCCTCAACCCTCGACGCCCTGATCACTGAGGTGCGCCAGACCGATCCCGCGCCACTGTCTGCCAGCCACCCCAAGGCTGCTCCCGTGATAACGCAGTTATTACAGAAAGACCCGGCCAAACGCTACGCCTCTGCCGAAGCAGCGCGAGATGCAATGCAACATCGGGAAGGGAATGCCGAAGCCGGCAGGCGACCTCTCGGATCGGCCGGCTGGCTGGCTATCGTGGGGCTGGGAGTGGCCATGGCGGTGGCCTGGGTGCTGCTCTAGCCGTCAGGCCTTGGGGTTTTCGTCAATCACCGGCGCCTGGATGAACGTGGTCTTGTTTGCCGCATCCATCTCGTGTCTCTTGGCAGAGAACATCTCACTCACCCGGAAAATAATATCGTGGAAGCGCAGCTCGTCTTCATTGCGCAGTGCCTGTCGGTCCTTGATAGTGCGGCCGTTGACCACCGTGCCGTTAGACGAGCCAAGGTCGGTGACATACAGCTGATCATCTTCAAGGCTGAGACGCGCGTGCTGGCGCGACACGTGAGGGCTGACAACCGCCAGCTCACATTCCAGGGACCGGCCGAGTACCACGTCCTGGGTCACACCAAAGCTGAGTCCTGACAGGGGACCGGTCTCGGCGGTCAACACCCACTGGTACCCCGGCTGGCTGTCTCCCTTGCGAAAGTAATGCGTGACGCTGCCGCTGCGGCGATCGTTAACTGGGGGAATGTTTGACAGCACCCGGCGCTCAACGAACGACGTGGTGCGCACGATACCCTGTGGTGTGATTTGGAAAAACCAGGCCAGGGCGAAGGTCGCCGGGAAGCCCGCCACCGCCAGATACAGGAAATACCGCGAGCCGACGTCTGGATCAAACCCCAGAGCCGGGAACAAGATGTCGCCCACTTGCAGCGCACCCCAGCACACGAGGACATAAACGATGCAGGTGCGAGTCACCTTGCGCCGTTTTAACTCGCGGAAGAATGAACCAGATTCCTGAGGCGTCGATTCCATAGTCACTTCAGTCTAACTCCCACGCATTATTATTCAACATTCCAGGGGGCGATGTAACGACAGCGGGGCGCCACCGGTTATCTGACCGATCAAACCCTGTCCCTGGGTAAACGCCCCGCTGCCAATTAGACCTACCCGGCAGCGCCGAAAAAGTTGGACGCTTTTTTTCAACCCGCCCACTAACTCAGGCGCAGGAAATGTTCGCGGTAATAACGCAGCTCCTCGATCGACTCGCGTATGTCGTCCAGGGCCAGGTGCGTGCCGGTTTTCTTGAAGCCCGACTCAAGTTCGGGGCGCCAACGCTGCATCAGAATTTTCAAGGTGCTGACATCCAGATTTCGGTAGTGAAAGTAGGATTCAAGCTCGGGCAAGTGCCTGACCATGAAGCGCCTGTCCTGGCAAATGGTGTTGCCACACATGGGAGAGACGCCGCGAGGCACCCACTGCTCCAGGAAGGCGATGGTCTGGCGGGTAGCCTCCTCTTCGTCTGCGTCACTGGCGCGCACCCGGTCCACCAGGCCCGATCGCGTGTGATGCGTGGTGTTCCACTCATCCATTGCCTCAAGCAAATGGTCGGCCTGATGAATGGCAATCACCGGCCCCTCTGCGAGCCCATTCAGCTGGCTGTCCGTCACAATCGTGGCGATCTCAATCACCACATCGCGGTCGGGCTCCAGCCCGGTCATTTCTAGGTCAACCCAGATGAGGTTGCCGGCGTCCTGCATATCCTCGGCGTCCTGTTCATTGCTGCGCGTTGCAGTGTAGCAAAATGCCTCGACATGCCATGGGGCAGCACCCAATAATGCTGACAATGAGCAAGCGTAAGCTGTCTCGCCGGCAGGCCTGGCGGGTCAACAAGATTCAGGAAGAGCGTGCCAAACGCGCGTCGCGCCGTGACGTGCTCGCGGAAGAAGCCCTTGGCGCCGGTGAACTGGGGCCTGAGCAGGAGGGCCTGATCACAGCGCATTACGGCACACAGGTCGCCGTAGAAGACGCCGACGGCGTGGCCAAGCGCTGCCATATTCGCGCCAACCTGGACGGACTGGTCACCGGTGACCGGGTTGTCTGGTGCGCCGGCGATCCCACCGGAGTGATTGTCGCTCGCCTCGGCAGACATGGCGAACTGCGCAGGCCCGATACCCAGGGCAACCTGAAACCGGTCGCGGCCAACATCGACCAGATAGTGGTAGTGGTCGCCCCACTGCCCGAGCCCCACGCTAACCTGATCGATCGTTACCTGGTCGCCTCAGAGGCCTGTAACATCGAACCCGTGCTGGTGCTGAACAAGGTGGACTTGCTGGCGTCTGACGCCGATATGGCGTCGCGCATCAACGACCTATTGGCCCCCTACCCCGAACTGGGCTACCGCCTACTGCGCACCAGTCAGGATGAAGGGGGACTCAAACCGCTGCTTGCGGCGCTACAGGAAAAAGTCAGTGTATTTGTGGGTCAGTCGGGCGTGGGCAAGTCCTCCATTATCAATCGACTTTTGCCAGGCGCTGACCTGAGAGTGGGTGCACTGTCGGAGGCAAGGTCCAAGGGTACGCACACCACCACAACCGCCGAACTGGTCCACCTGCCGGGTGGAGGCAGCCTCATCGACTCACCCGGTATTCGGGAATTTGGTTTGTGGCATATGAGCCGCGACCAGGTCGAGCAGGGTTTTAGCGACATGCGCCCCTTCCTGGGTCACTGCAAATTTCGCGATTGTCGACATGAACAGGAGCCGAACTGTGCCATTCTGGCGGCTGTTGCCGACGGCAAGATCCGCAGCGAACGGCTGGACAGCTACCGGCGTATCATCGCCAGCCTGGAGGAATCCTAAACCGGCGGCGCCGCGAGCGGTTGTCCCAGCACCGTGGCTGTATTGGCGCTGTAGTTGCGGTGCCAGTCAACAGCGCCCTCTGGAAACAGCAAAATCACCGTCGAGCCCAGTTTGAATCGGCCCATCTCCTCACCCTTGGCCAGCCTTACCGGCTCAGGCAGGGTAGAAAACTCTCGCACCACCGGCTGATTGGGGGGCGGAGCTACCTGCCCTTCCCACACGGTCTCAATGCCAGCCACGATCATGGCACCCACCAGAATCATCACCATGGGTCCCAGTTCGGTATCAAAGTGGCAGACCAAGCGCTCATTACGCGCAAACAATCGATCAACATTCTCCGCTGTTACCCCGTTCACCGAGAACAGCTTGCCCGGCACATAGCAGGTGCGGGTGAGGGTGCCGGCAATGGGCATGTGTACGCGGTGGTAGTCACGGGGTGACAGGTAAATCGTTGCAAATTTGCCGTTGGCGAAGGGCTCGGCAACGTTCGCATCGCCACCCAACAATTCCGATGCCGTGAACCACTGGCCCTTGGCCTGGAAAATGCGCCCACCTTCGATATCTCCCAGTTGGCTGATGGCGCCGTCTGCCGGGCACACCACCGGTGCATCGGCAATAGGCCGCGCGTCCTCTCGCAAGGGGCGCGTGAAAAAGTCGTTGAAATGCGCATACGCCGAGGGTTCCGAGGCCCTCGCGTCAGCCATATTCACATCGAAGTGATCGATGAAACGAGTGATGACCCAGTCCTTCAACCATATCGGGTAGCGCAGCTCCGCGAGCCACCCCGTTATACGTGACAGGAGGTGTTGGGGAACGATGTGTTGCACAAAGATAAACAGCGAGTCCATGGCGCGTAGTGTATCCTTTGAAGCTCCAAAGGAAAGCGGAGAAGGCATTGCGGGCCCAGATTCTGGCACTGTCTGTTGTTTTCGGCACCAGCCTGGCTGCCCTGGCGCAGGACAGTACCCAGGGCCAACCAGCGCTGGAATCTACCCCTGTGGAATCAGTCAGTGATATCGAGCTGGAGGACGTGCTAGATGGCTGGGAAGCAGCGGCACCCGATCCAAATGAATACGACCCCGACGACTTCGAAACCGATGGCGAGACCACCTGGGTAGACAGCAGTCATGCCTATGTGACCAACCAGACCCAGGCACTAACCGAATGGATGGACGACTTCTTCGGCGACCCCGAGTACAACCTTGAACAGGCAGAGTCCCAGCTAAGGCTGGAACTGATCGACGACTGGGAGTCAGACGAGGGCCACGACTACAAGATCCGCCTGCGGGGCAAGGTACAGCTACCGAAGATATCTAAGCGTCTGAATCTGGTGTTTAGAGGCGAAGAATCAGAGTTAGACGACGAAGAGGACCGGCGGGTGGACGACGCGATAGGCCTTCAGCTACAAATACGCGAACGCCGCCGTTCTCGCGTCGACCTCACCATGGGGCTGTCCGGTGGCAACCTCAAACCCGGCGTCAAGTATCGCAACGAGGGGCCGATCGATCAGCGGCACAGCTACCGCTTCATTGAGCGAGTGCTGTACTCAGACAAGGAAAAGTTTTACTCGATCTCGACACTGGATCTAAACAGGATCCTCGATGAGGACAGCGTCCTCCGTTGGTCAAATCGTGCTATCTGGGGTGAACGTACCAACGGCGTAGAATGGCGGACGCGGCTGGCCCTGCGTCAGCGCGTCAATCCCAACGCCCGACGTCCCATCGCCGTGACTTACTTTGGCGCATTGACCGGCGAAACACGTCCCGAAAAGTTCGAAAAGAACTACCGAGTGGGCATGGTCTGGCGGCGTCAGGTCTATCGGGATTTCCTGTTCCTCGAACTCGAACCTGCCTATAACTATCGGCGACAGAAGTTCGAGGACGACCGCGAGACCGTGTGGAGCATGGTGGTCAGGCTGGAGATCGCGCTGCAGCGCAACCTGATCCGCAAACCCGAGCCGCGCCCCAAACCAACTGACGAGCCCTGAGACGCGCGACTGCAGCCGTGCTGGCCGCAGACAAGGTCCCGGGCACGCCCGGCGCGCCCGTTACTTTCGTCCGCTTAGAGATTTTCCTCCGCAAAGGCCGCCAGGCGAGACCGCACAATGCCGTTAACATGCATGATGCCCGCGTGAGGATATCCCTTGCTCTTCTCTACCAGGTAGGTCAGGCCCGAGGTGAGCGGTGAGATGTACTTATTGTCAATCTGGGCCAGGTTGCCCAGCACGACGATCTTGGAATCTGCGCCCACACGACTGATCACCGATTTGAGCTGGAACTGGGTCAGGCCCTGACTTTCGTCGATGATGATGTAGGCATTATTGAAGGACCGCCCTCGCATGAAATTAAGCGACTTGAACTGAATGTTCGCGCGCTCCTTCACGTAGTCAATACTGCCATGGCAGGACTCATCCGTGCCGTGCAGTATCTCCAGGTTATCGTCAAAGGCCGCCAGCCAGGGCGCCATCTTCTCTTCTTCCGTACCTGGCAGAAATCCAATGTCTTCAGCGATTGGCGGCGTTGAGCGCGCCACGATCAACTTGTTGTATTTTTTCTGCTCGAGGATCGCATGCAACCCATACGATAGCGCCAGCAAGGTCTTGCCCGAACCCGCCGGGCCGGTCATTACCGTCATATCGACACCTTCGTCCTCCAGCAGGGTCATGGCCATCGCCTGCTCCAGGTTGCGCGGCGCCAGGCCCCAGAACCGACGATTCATCAGGTTGTCGCGACTATCGCAGCGCAGGTAAACAAAATCCTTGTCGACGCGCTTCACGAACGCCATGAAATCCTGATCGTCGTAAAGGAACATGTTGGGGTAGGCCTGGGGTAACGAGCGCAGTGGGATACGGTGCAACGTGCAGTCTCCTTCTCGCAAGGTGTCCACCTCGGGAATATTGGACCAGAAGTCACCCTCGATGTGCTCGTAGCCCTTGGCCAGCAGGTCAATGTCATCCAGCACCCGGTCGCGACGATAATCCTCTACATGCAACAGGCCGGAACCCTTCGCCTTGATCCGCATGTTGATGTCTTTGGTGACCAGGCACACGAACTCATTCGGGTTCTCTGCCTGCAAACGCAGCGCCACGTTGATGATGCGGTTGTCATTTGCCTGGTCGTGGGTGGCGTCGAGGTAAGGCACATCAACATTGTCGTCCAGCAGCTGATCCGGGTAGATCGCCAGCGTCCCGGCAGGCCCCTCCAGATTGGTGCCCGGAACCTCAACACCCGCCTGAATCTCCTGCGGGGTTGCCGAATCAACAACCTTGTCGATCATGTTGATCGCAATGCGTGCTTCGCGGCTGACGGTTTTATCGTGACGATCCTTGATGTGATCGAGTTCTTCCAGGACGGTCATCGGAATGACCACGTGATGTTCGTTGAAAGCGGTAACCGCTGTCGGGTCGTGCAGCAGGACGTTCGTATCCAGAACGTAAGTTTTCTTGATAACGGGTTTCAGGTTGGTGGTTTCTACTCGCAGGGCAGAGCCTGATTCCATAGAGCAATCCTCGTGGGGAGTTCACAGAAAAATGGTCGTAGGGGTGCTGCAGGTGGTTGTGCTTGTTCGGCTTGTCGCGCCGGTATTGTGTGGGTGGAGGGGTTTTGTCTCGGGGCGCAGGGCCCCTTCCTTCGCGGGATGAACGTTGCAGATCGCGATGACCCACAATTGGCGCTGATGCGCCGACTTTGTGTCGCGGCCGGGCAGAAGTCGCATCGACCTGCCCGCATCCGGGAATATTTCAAAGGCGCTTCCCAATGGACGAATCACAGTAGTGACGACTTGATTATCAAGGCCACGCGCCGACTCTGTCAACGCCGGACTGGCGCATTACCATTCACACCACTTTCGCCTGACACGACACCGCAATTGGGCTAGGATAGAGCGCTTGTCTGCTGATTTTTCAAGCTGTTCACATCATGCTCAACCAGAACGCCCTCTCCCAGCTCAAAGGGCTCAAGACCCAGATGGAGGCCGAAAAAGAGCGCGCTGAGGCTGTCGTAAAAGGCACCCAAGCTCGCTATGGCTTCGCCGTTCTGGATGACGGCAGGGAAGTCTTTATCCCGCCGGATGAAATGCTTAAGGCATTCCCCGATGACCGGGTGCGCATCTGTATCCGCCCGACGCGCGACAACAAGACCATCGCCGACATCGAAAAGCTGGTCGACAGCCCGCTGGGTGAATTCACGGGCCGCTGCGTGCGCAAGGGCAAGGCCATGTTTGTCCAGCCTGACCTGGCGCACATGCGCCGCTGGCTGTTCCTGCCAGCCCACGCGCGCAACGGCGTCAAAGAGGGGGACTACATACGCTGCGCCATCCTGCGCCATCCCATCCGCGACGGAAAACCTCAGGCAAAGGTGTTGGCCGGACTGGGTGATGACACCACGCCGGGCATTGAGAATCTCTACAGTGCCGCCAAGCATGATCTTCAGGGCGAGTGGCCATCCGCCTCCCGCAGCGCCCTGGAGAATCGTATTGATAGCTTCAACCCAATGGAGACGGGGCAACGCCGCGATCTGACTGACCTGGAATTTATCTCCATCGATGCCGCCAAAACCCAGGATATCGATGATGCGCTCTACGCAGAAATCAGCTCAGACGGCTGGACGCTCTACGTGGCCATCGCCGACCCAACCGCCTACATCCCTGCAGACTCACCGCTCTTGGCAGAGATCGCCGCTCGCGGCACCTCGGTGTATTTTCACGGCGACCTGTTGCCAATGCTCCCCGAGATGCTGAGCCAGAACACCTGCGCGCTGTCAGAGGGTGTCGACCGCCCCGCGCTGGTCTGCAAGATCGCAATCAGCGACGCAGGAAGAGTTGGCGAGTACGAATTCATGGAAGCCAACATTCGCTCCCGCGCCAAGTTGTCCTACTACGCTGTTGACCGCTACCTGTCTGGCCAGGACGACGGGCTGATGAGCCATGCCACCCCGCTGGAAGCGCTCTATCAGGTGTATCGCGCCCTGCGCGGCAACCGAGAGTCCTGTGAACTGGTGATGGAAGATCGCCGCGAATATCGCTGGGTGCTCAACGATGACAAGCAGATCGAGTCCATTGAGCCCTATGAAAAACTCCAGTCACAGCGGCTGGTAGAAGAGTGCATGATCGCCACCAATCGCTGTGCAGCGCGGTTGCTGGCAGACAATCACGCCAGCGGCCCCTTCGTGCATCATCCAGGTTTCCGCAGCGATCGCCTCGAGGAGGCTCGAAAGTTCCTCAACATGCACGTTGCGGAGGTGGCTGAGGCCGAACTGGGCACGGTCGAGGGCTATCGACAGGTCATCAGCGCCCTGTCCACGCCAGATAAGGGCCTGCCACTTCGCGCCATGATCAACCGGCTGCTGACCCGGGCCGAACTCACCACATCACCCGGTCCGCACATGGGGATGGCCCTGCCAGCCTATACCAACTGCACCTCTCCGCTACGCAAGTTCCTCGATTTCCTGGTGCACCTGCAGCTTAAATCGATCCTGCACGGCGAGCCTGCGACCTTTACGAGTGACGAGCAGATTGCGGCACTCTCGGCCCGGCTCGCCGAGGCACGCGCTGCCAGCCTGGCGGCGGAACGCTGGCTGTCTGCACGCTACCTGACTCGCATCACCGCAGGTGGCAATACTCGCTTTTCGGGCATCGTGTCGCATATCAACAGCAGCGGCTTTACGGTGCGGCTCGATAACTGCGGCCTGGAGGGTCTTGTTGACCTGCGCAAGGACCCGGAAAAGTTCAGCTATGACAAGTGGACGGCGAGCCTCACCAGCACAACGCGTCGGTTCCAGCTGGACCAGGCTGTTAATGTGGAGTTTGAGGGTATCGAGGAGCAAAACGCCCATCAGGCGCTGTTTACCCTGGTGAAAGGATCCGGGTTAAAGCCACCCAAGCCGGAGCCTGCTGACAAGGCCGCCGATTCGGGCGATTCCGGAAACTAGCTCAAGCGTGGCTGGGGTGACCCGGCGCGCCGGTCATGCCCGGCATCATCGGCAGGCCATCGGCTAACAGGCTCTGGACCCGCGCCACCAGCACAATCATCTCTCGAACACCCAGTGCCCGCAGGTACACACCCATATCGCGATGGCTGTCCAGGCTGATGTTGTGGTCGGCACTGCGCAGGGCCTGGATGATAAGCAACTCCTGGTTGGAGTAGTCGGCGTCCTCGCCAAAGATCAGCTTGGTGAACGTGTCCACGATGACCATCTCGCTGAGAAGACCTTCCTGCTTTGCCCTGTCGCTGCGAATCACTGCTGCTTCATCCGTTTTATTAAAAGGAAACCTACGCTTACTAAGAAGTATGGACGAGGCACCCCTTTAGATTGGACAAAAAATAGGCAATATTTCACAAATCCCGCCTGTGAGACGGGGAATTAGCCGGTTTTGGGCTGGTTTTTGGCCTAGAAGTGGGCGCTGCCGGGGGTCCTGGGGAATGGAATGGCGTCGCGAACGTTTTCCATGCCGGTCACATAATTGAGCAGCCGCTCAAAGCCCAGGCCAAATCCGGCATGGGGAACCGTGCCATACCGGCGCAGGTCGCGATACCACCAGAGCTCGTCCTTAAGGTGCTCGTCCATGCGGCTATCGAGCACATCGAGTCGCTCCTCGCGCTGGCTGCCACCGATGATTTCACCGATACCCGGGGCCAGGACATCCATGGCGGCCACCGTGCGCTCGTCATCATTGAGGCGCATGTAGAACGCCTTGATGTCCTTGGGATAGTTCATCACCACTACCGGTCGACCTATGTGCTCCTCCGAGAGGAAGCGCTCGTGCTCCGACTGCAGGTCATTGCCCCACTCCACCGGGAACTCGAAGTTCTTGCCGCAGTTCTTCAGGATATCTACAGCCTCGCCGTAATCGAGGCGTTCGAAACTGTTGTCGATCACCGCGCGCATGCGGTCCATCACGGTGTTGTCGATGCGCTGCTGGAAGAAGGCCATGTCGTCTTCATTCTCATCCAGTACGCGGGCCAGTACGTGCCTGAGCAGGTCTTCGGCCAGCGCCGCATTGTCTTCCAGGTCCGCAAAGGCAATCTCGGGCTCAACCATCCAGAATTCTGCCAGGTGGCGGCTGGTGTTGGAATTTTCCGCACGAAAGGTGGGCCCAAAAGTATAAACCTTGCTCATCGCGAGGCAGAAAGATTCAACCTCCAACTGGCCAGACACCGTCAGGAAGGCCTCACCCGCAAAAAAGTCCTGCTCAAAATCAACGCCGCCGCCGGCGCCGCGGGGAATATTGGCAAGATCCAGGGTGCTCACGCGAAACAGTTCGCCCGCACCTTCACAGTCACTACCGGTGATGATGGGCGTGTTAATCCAGTAAAAATCGTTATCGTGGAAGTAATTATGGATCGCATTAGCTAGGGTATTGCGCACTCGCGTGATGGCACCAAAGGTGTTGGTGCGCATGCGCAGGTGGGCCTGGCCGCGCAGATACTCAAAGGTATGGCGTTTTTTGGCGATGGGATAGCTCTCGGCATCGTCCACCCAGCCCACTACCTTCACGGTATCGGCCTGAATTTCGACGCTCTGGCCCTTACCCTGTGACTCAACCAGCCTTCCCGAGACCTCCACCGCACAACCGGTGGTGAGTTTCAGCACGTCTGATTCGTAGTTATCGAGAGTATTGGGTACTACCGCCTGAATGGCATCAAAAGAAGTGCCGTCGTGAACCGCCAGGAAGGAAATGCCCGCCTTGGAATCGCGCTTGCTGCGCAGCCAGCCGCGCACGGCAACAGATTTATCAACAGCAACCTCACCTTTCAGGAGGGAGGCTACAGAATATTGGTCGGTCATAGTGGTGCTGAATCCTGTCCACGTTTAAAAGAGGCGCGGAGAATACCCAAATCGGCATTCACCGCGCAATGCGCGTGATTTTGCTTCCTTCCAGCGTCAGGTTGTACATCAGGCCCTGGTTGGAAAATATGAAGGCAATCACCGGCTGGGTGATCTGCTTACTGTCGAATTTGCCGCCCGCGCCGAGCTGAATAACGGCCACGCTGCCATCAACGCCGACCTCCCAGCCGTTTCGCTCGCGAAATTTATCCAGCGCCTCGTCGGACATGAATAGGATGACTTCTGACTTGTATTGCGCGCCAAGCTGCAAGCCGAAGGAGGCACCTGCCGTGGCGTAGTAGGCCACCGGCTCACCGTTGACCCGTAGTACACCCTCGCCGTACTGGCCGCCCACACCGAAGCCCATTTTGACCACATCCGGGAACACCAGTACGCCAACGGCTTCCTCCAGCAGACCCGCCGCTTCGCCGTTGTATTCCCGCAGCCGGTCCAGCGCCTGGTCGGTCTGGGCGTCAATCACTTCCCGGGTATCTGCCAGCACCGTCATCGACAGCGCCATGGCTGCGAGAAGTGTGACCAGTGAAATCCTGAGTTGATGCATCATTCGTATCCTGTCAAAAGCGAAATTGCTCACCGACCAGCTGTTCCGACAAAGCCCATAGTTTATCCGCTCCTGAAACATCAAGCGCGTAGTCTTCCACACCACCTTCACCGCCGGGCTCAGCGGGATCAGCTATGTGGCAGTCTTCACAATAGAGTGCACCCCGACCCTCGAGTTCCGGCGTGCTCGCCGCCCAGACGCTGGTGGCCGCTCCCTGCGGGACGGTTTTGAACTTGAGATCCTCACCGGATGGCCGGCTGTTCATCAGCAGATCGAAATCCGCCTGATCCATGTGCCGGCTAAGCTCAGTCATGATGACGCCGGGATGAACCGCAATGCCGTGAACGCCCGAAGCGCCAAGGCGCTGCTCCAGTCCGACGCTGAACAGGGCATTGCAGGTTTTGGACTGGCCGTAAGCCTGCCACTTGTCGTAGTCGCGCTGTTCGTAGTTCGGGTCGTCGAAATTCATCGTACTGAAACGATGCCCGGCGGAACTGAGGTTGACTACGCGCGCAGGCGCCCCGGCCTGCAATGACGGCACCAGCAGGCAGGTGAGTAAAAAATGCCCCAGGTGATTGGTGCCGAACTGCATCTCGAAGCCCTGGGCCGTGCGCAACATCGGGCAGGCCATAATACCGGCGTTGTTGATAAGCAGGTTGATCTCTGGGGCGCGGCCCAGCAGGTCGGTGGCCCCCGCGCGCACGCTGTCCAGGTCTGCCAGGTCCACCATGCCGGTCTGGATATCAGCGCCCGGAACCGCCTCACGCACCCCCACCGCGGCGGCAGATAATTTTTCCGCATCGCGCCCCAGCATGAATACGCGCGCGCCCGCGCTGGCCAGGGCCCGGGAGGTCTCTATGCCAAGACCTGCCGATGCGCCGGTAACCACCACCGTCCTACCCGCGAGGCTGATGCCCTGAAGCACCGCGTCAGTCGTAGATTCAAAACCAAAACTTGCCATCAAAAACTCCTGATATTCCCGTTACCCCGCGACAGGATGAGAAACGCACGGTTGTGCGCACACCCTAGCCAGGGCACCCATTTGTGGTCAAACAGCATAGACGCTTTAATCAGCCCTTCGACACAACGACGATGATTTGGCGGAGAACAGTATGACATCTGAGGAAATCGAGTTTCTCGAGGGCGGCAGCTACCTGAGCCTGGCCACCAGAAAACGGTCGGGAGACTTCGTCAACACGCCGGTCTGGTTTGCACCGGACGGCGGCAGCTACTATGTCTTTTCCGCGGGCAACGCCGGCAAGGTAAAGCGCCTGCGCAACTTCACCGCGGCCAGGGTTGCGGCGTGCACCGTTTCAGGCACAGTCACGGGCGAGTGGCTGGACGCCGAAGCGGAGCTGCTGGAATCACCGGCTGATGAGGCCAGGGCACTGGCCGCCCTGCGCAAGAAATACGGCTGGCAGATGAAGATAGGTGACCTGTTCTCACGACTTACCGGCAAGTACGCCAAGCGCGCCTATATCAGAGTGACTCTCCGTCCGGAATGAGCTCGGCGAGCATTTCTTGCTGCACGGCTTCCAACTGGATGCGGTAATCCTCCACGTCACGCCGCAGCGTTGCCACCGCCATGGCTTCCTCGATGAACTCACTGGCACCGCCCAGATCGCCCAACTGGTAGCGAATCAGGCCTGCGCTGTAGAGCAACCGGCTGTCTGCCGGTGACAGCGCCAGCGCGTCGTCATAATGAACGCTGGCAACGGCCCAATCGTCCGCCTCGGCCGCCTTGTCACCGAGCCATGCATGGTAGTAGGGGTTGGTCTGACGGTAGCGCTCCACGCGGTCGACCCAGTAGCTTTTCTCCTGCTCGCGACCCATCTGGTTGTACAGGACCACCAGGTTATTCATGGCAGAGCGATCACCCCCGTCGTGAGACAGGGCGCGGAAATAGGCGCGTTCCGCGGCCTCCAGCTGACCGCTACGCCGGTAGATGGCACCGAGATTGACCCACAGCTGCCCCATCTGAGGGCTGAGTTGCAAGGCCTTTACCAGCTGAATCCAGGCTGTTTCGACATCCTCTTCGGCTAGTGAATCCATCGCCAGGTTGTTGTGGTAGAGGGCTCGCGCATCGACGTCTGTCAGTAGTTTGGAACCAGCGATGTCGGTGGACGATAACGGGTCTATATCCACCATGTACTGCTCGCCACGATTGGTTTTCACCAGCACATTGACGTGCAGCCGAACCGCGACGCGCTCGCCCATACGAGTCCACTGGGGGCGCACTTCCAACCACTGGTACTGGGCATCCAGGCCCGCTTCTCGTGCCATCGCCACAAACAAATGGGCGTAGGACAGGCAATTGGCAGACTGAGAATGGAACACATCCTGTGCCGAGCCCTCGGCAAAGGGGTCGTAGCGCATATCGAGAATTCCCGGGCTCTTCACCGCCTGGTGCAGGTTCACCAGGCGTGTGCGCTGACTGCCTCGCCCACCGGCATAGGTCTGTACAAAATGCGCCATATCGTCATCTATGGCCAAAAGGTCGGGCGCATCGGGCGCGAGTTCAACGTCTTCGAGGGTAACCAGGCGGCCCGGTTGCTGCAGCGGCTCTACAACGCCGAGATTGACGGGACCCCGGTGAGAGGCACAACCGGCGAGCCACAGACTCGCTAGCAAGAGTACGGGAAGCACTCGAGGGAAAATGGGTTGCGATGTATACCGCCTGCCAGGGCCGGACATAGCCTGCTCCGCGCGGCACCCGTGCCGCTGGCTCTATTATAGCGCGTTCGTGGGGACTTCAGCCGAACTGGAGGCGACAGAACTCCTGAGCCAGCGACTCCAGGTAGTGGACATCATCGGCTGTAAAACGCCCGATGGATGGGCTGTCCACATCGAGGACGCCGACGATATGGTTTCCATCGCGTAGCGGTACCACGACCTCGGAACGGGATCGCAGATCGCAGGCGATGTGGCCTGGAAAGGCGTGGACATCGGGTACAACCTGGATCTCTCCGCTCGCGACGGCGGTACCACAGACGCCCTGGCCGAGGGGAATCCGAACACAGGCCGGGCGGCCCTGAAAGGGCCCCAGCACCAGTTGGCCATCTTTCATAAAGTAAAAGCCGAGCCAGTTGATGTCGGCAAGCTGCTCCGCCACCAGGGCCGAGAAATTGGCCGCGTTCGCCACCAGATCTGCTTCACCCGCCATCAGGCCGCGCAGTGCCAGCCGTGCATCGTCCAATGTCAGTGGCTGATCGCTGGTTGCCTCGTACATGGTGCTATCTGTTCCTGTTGTTGATGTGCATCAATGCGGCCGGGCCGGCGCAGGGTCATTGTGAACCCTCTCGCAACTCAATGGGGGAAGGCCCATGACACAGCACATATTGCAAGAGCATACCCACGAAGACCAGATCACGATGCGCAGGCTGGGGCTGGTGATCGCCGGCTTCATAATCGCGACTGCGGTGATGGCGATCGTCATCGGCGCGGTGATGTAAGCGCGTCAGGCGGCCGTGTGCAGGCCGCATTCCCGTCCGTCGAACACTTTCGTCGGATCGAAGTAATGGCGACAGGTAGGCAATTGATGCGCCTCCATATAGGCGTCCACCTCATCGTCTGACCAGTAGAAAATCGGCGCCACCTTTACAATGCCGCGATTATCCAGGGACACCGTATCCAGGGCCTTGCGGTGATCGGTTTCCTCGCGCCGTATTCCCGTCAGCCAGATATCTGGCGCAAAATCCGCCAGCGCCCGATCGAAAGGCTCCAGCTTTACTTGGCGGGTAAATTCATCGTGCCGTTCTTCCTCATCCACCGTGGGGATGCCGCCCATGATCGCGTTGCGCCGCTCCGAGGTCATCTGTGGTGAATAGACATGAATATTGAGCTTCAGGTCCTTGATCAAACGCTCGGCGACGATATAGGTATCGCGCAGGTTGTAGCCCGTATCGACCCAGATCGTCGGCACATCGGGGTTGATAAGGCTCACCAGGTGCAGCATCACCGCAGCATTGCGTCCCATGCTGGTGGTGGCAATCGTGGGCACGCCGAGATCGAGCGCCCAGCGCGTCACCGTCGCGGGATCGGCGCCTCGCAGCGAGTCGTTGGCCTGTTGAATGTCCAGTTCCAGCACGGTCTGCCCCTTTGTCAGCACAAGAACTTTAGAGACTAGGGAGACCATCGACAAATAACGACTTTTTATATGGTTATTCTGGCGACCGGTGGCGACAGGCTGTCACAAATCGCCAGTTTCCATGGCACTCGCCTGTCATTGTCGGTAGCGCCACTCCACCAGATACTAATCCCCTGTCAAATTGTGTGGAGCAGTACCCATGCGCAACGAACTCTGCGAAAAACTCGGCATCGATTACCCCATCTTCGCCTTCACCCATTGCCGCGACGTGGTGGTAGCCGTCAGCAAGGCCGGGGGCATCGGCGTGTTGGGAGCCGTTGGCTTCAGTCCGGAACAATTGAAAGAGGAGCTGGACTGGATCGACGAACATATCGGCGACAAGTCCTATGGGGTTGATGTGGTCATCCCGCAAAAATACGAGGGCATGGGCAGCATGAGCCCGGAGGAGATGGAAGCACAGTTATGGAAGATGGTGCCCGAGGAACACATCAATTTCGCCCAGAAGCTGTTGGCGGACGCCGGGGTACCTGAATGGCCCGACGGCACCAACACTATGGGGCTGATGGGCTGGACCGAAGCGACCGCAACGCCCCTGCTGGAGGAGGCCCTGACGCGCCCCCAGTGCAGGATGATCGCCAATGCGCTGGGAACGCCGCCGGCGGACAAAATCAAGATGGTGCAGGATTCCGGCCGCCTGATCGGCGCCCTCTGCGGCAAGGTCAAGCAGGCCGTTGCTCACAAGGAAGCGGGACTGGACTTTGTTATTGCGCAGGGCGGTGAGGGCGGCGGGCACACCGGTGACGTCGGTTCCGTCGTTCTCTGGCCGCAAATCGTTGACGCGCTGGGCGACACGCCCATGCTCGCGGCAGGTGGTATCGGTAATGGCCGGCAGATTGCAGCCGCCATGGCCATGGGCGCCGCCGGTGTATGGACCGGCTCACTCTGGCTCACTGTAGAGGAAGCCCACACGCAACCGGCGCAAAAGGCCTCACTGCTCGAAGCCACCAGCGAAGACACCATCCGGTCCCGCTCCTGGACTGGCAAGACCTGCCGGATGCTCAAAAATGAATGGACGGAAGCCTGGGAGCGCCCGGACACGCCCGACCCATTGGGTATGCCACTGCAAGGCATGGTGACCTCGGACGGAATGCGCCGGACTTCCACCTACGCCGATGTGGGCGAGTGCCAGAAAGTGGCGTTCAACCCCTGCGGCCAGGTCATCGGCCAGATCAATGAGGTCGAATCCTGCCGCCAGGTGGTGTTCCGGCTGCTCGATGAATACGTTGATGCAGTGAGTAAAGCCGGCAGCATGCTGCCCGAGGTTTAATCGCAAAACACTGTGCCCCCGGCGTTTGTGGCGCTACCATAAACGCATGAGACAATTCCCGATACACCACTACAGCGCCGCACTCTGTGCGGCGTTTCTCGTTGCCTGCACCTCCACCCCGCCCGCGGACCGACCCACCATGGCCGAGACCCGTGAGCAGGCGGAACTGTTAATTGCCGAGAAAGATATTGCCGACGACCGCGGCCGATTTGCAGAGGTTTACTGCGCGGTATTGAAGGCCCGACGTGACCAGATACCGGACTGGCGCGGCTGCGAGGAAGCACTGCGTTTCAACGGCCTGGAAAAGGGTGCCACCGGTGCGCCCGTGGCTCTGGGCCACAGCGAGAGCGATCTCCTGGCACTGTTCGTGCCTGGTCTTGGCTGGAACTGTTTCGAAAAGTTCCTGGACCTCACCCACAGTGTGCCAACCCACCTCGCCCAATTCGGTTATGAATTGCGCATGGTGCCTATAGATGGCTTGTCCAGCAGCGCCAGCAACGCACGCATGATTCGGGACTACCTGGCCGCATTGCCTGAAGAGGATGCCGATCGCCCTATCGTGCTGATGGGGTACTCAAAGGGCGCACCCGATATTCTTGAAGCGGTCGTCAACTACCCTGAGCTCGCAGACCAATTGTCCGCCGTGGTCAGCGTCGCCGGCGCCGTGCACGGTTCGCCACTGGCCAACGATGCCGAACAGGCCCAAGCCAATATGCTGACCATGGTGCCGGGCTCAAGCTGTGATAAAGAAGACGGCGACAACGAGGCCGTGAAAAGCCTGCGCACGGATGTTCGCCAGCAATGGCTGGCGCAGAACCCGCTGCCAGAGAACCTGCCCTTTTACTCGCTGGTGACGTTCCCCGAGGAGGAGCGAATTTCCTGGGGTTTGAAGAACTCCTGGGTACTGCTGGGGGAGAAAGACATTCGCAACGACACCCAGGTGATTGCCTTCGACCAGATCGTGCCGGGATCGACCCTGCTGGCGCTGGTCAATGCGGATCACTGGGCGATCGCTGTCCCGGTCGCCAGGAGTCACCCGTTAATCGGCGGTACCGTGATCAACCGCAATGATTACCCGCGGGAGGCGTTACTGGAAGCGCTGCTGCGCTACCTGGACGAATCTCTCTGAGCCATCAGGCGGCGCGACGCGCCAGCGATTTCTCCAATTCGGCGTGCAGGTCCAGGTACTGAGACGTCAATTTGTGGCTGGGCGCCAGGTCAATCAGCGGACGGTGATCGCGGTGCGACTCTTTCATCTTGACCGAGGTGTTGAGGTAGGTATCAAAAACCGGGTAACCCTCCTCTTCCAACTCAGCCACCAGCTCACCCGGCAAGCGCGCCTGTGAATTGAACTGGTTGATCACTACACCCTCGACTTCCAGCTCGGGATTGTGGTCCTCCTGCAGTTCGGCGATGTTATCCATCAATGTATACAGGCTCTGGCGGGCAAAGCTGTCGCAGTCGAAGGGCACCAGCACGGAATTCGCAGCGATCAGCGCTGACTTGGAGTAGAAATTAAAGTTGGGTGGCGTGTCGATATAGACGCGATCGTATTCCTCGTCCAGCTTGTCCAGGGCATCGCGCAGCTTGTAAATCTTATACCGGGACTCGAGCTCCTTCTCCATATCGGACAGGACCGGGCTGGACGGCATGATGAACAGGTTTTGGTACGGCGTCTCCCAGACAAAGGAGTCAGGGTTCTGGCGCATCTTGCGCGAACCCACGGTCTGCTTGAACAGGCCGGCCACCCCCTGCGCCTCCGCCGGGAAGGCCTCGGCGTCGATTTCACCAACCAGATAGTGGGTGGTATTGCCCTGCACATCGAGGTCCACAACCAGGGTTCGATAGCCCTGGGCCGCGCCGATCGCCGCCAGGTTACAAGTGATACTGGTCTTACCGACCCCGCCTTTCTGGTTGAAAACAACACGTCTCATGATGCACTTACCGCTCGTTCAGGATACTGCCGGAAGGAGCTTTGAGTGTAATCAATGGCCCGGGTCATTGTCAGCAACAGGGATGAATTTTCACCCCAAAGGCCTGGCCAATTCGCTCAGGCGGCCCAGACGCGCTCGTAGAGCGCCACGATGTCCGCTGCCTCGGGAATACGCGGGTTGTTCGCCGGTGAACCGGACGCCAGCGCCTGCTCGGCCATGGTGTCCAGGGATCCGAACCAGTCTTCCCTGGCAATACCGAAGGCCGATGGTCCAGGCACAGAGAGATCCGCACACAGCTGGCGCAAGCCCTCCACCAGCTTTTCGACCGCCACCGCATCCTTTTCTCCAGTGCTCGCCATGCCCATGTGCCGTGCGCAATCGGCATAGCGCGCCTGCGCAGCGCTCACTGACCAGGCGGTGATTTCAGGCAGCAACATGGCGTTACTGAGTCCGTGCGGCACGTGGAACAGTGCGCCTATGGGTCGGCTCATGCCGTGAATGAGTGTGACCGAGGCATTGGCAAAGGCCATACCACCCTGCGTGGCTGCGAGCATCATCGCCTCTCGCGCCTCGCGGTTATCGGGCTGCGCACAGGCCGTTCGCAGATGCTGATTGATGCTGTGCATAGCAGTCAGCGCCACACTGTCGGTAAATGGATTGGCCTTGCGACTCACGTAGGCCTCAAGGGCATGGCAGAGGCTGTCGATGCCCGTGTCTGCCGTCAAACGGTAGGGCATGCTGAGGGTGAGCTCATAATCCACCAGTGCCGCCACCGGCATCAGACCCAGGCCCATGCACAGCATTTTCTCGTGGGTTTCGGTATCGGTGATCACCGCCACGCGGGTGGCCTCGGAGCCCGTGCCCGCGGTTGTAGGTATCGCCACTATGGGCAGCCCGCTGTCGATAACCTGGGGGACCTTGTAGACGCGCATGGGCCCATCTCGCTCTGCCAGCACCGCAACCGCTTTGGCGGTGTCCAGCGAACTGCCGCCGCCCAGGGCAACCACACTGTCGTGACCGCCATCGCGCAGCACTGCCAGCGCCTGGGCGACACTGTCGGTAGTGGGATCTGGTACGCAATCGGCGAACACCCCGTGGGCGATACCGGCGGCGTCCAGTCCCGCCCGCAGCTGGCCTGCATAACCGCACTCGACCATGAAGGGATCGGTCACTAACAGCGGCCGCGACAGGCCCAGTTCACTCAGTGTTTCGGGCAGCTCGCGACTGGCCCCCGCGCCCACCCGCAAGATCCGGGGAAGATTGATATTGGCGATCATTTACCTGCTCCGTCCGGTGGCTAAGCGCGCCCGATAGCCACCCATATCCGCTATGCTGAAACGCACAGCACCTTAGCACAGGGTGCTTCAGCAGAGGCACGCTATGGACCCAGCTATCGACAACATTCACCAGTTCTGGTTTGGTGACCTAGATGCTACCGGTATGTGCGCACAGGAGAAAAGCCAGCTGTGGTTTCGCAAGAGTGATGACACCGACCGATTGTGCCGCCAGCGGTTCGGTGACCGGGTTGAGCTTGCGCTGGGTGGCGGACTGACCGACTGGGAAGCCAGCGACCGCGGGGTGGTTGCCCTGGTGCTTCTGTTGGACCAGTTCACCCGCAACATCTACCGGAATACGGCCAGAGCCTTCGCCGGCGACAGCCGGGCACTTGGGCTGGCGCAGAGCACCATATTATCGGGTCAGTATCGGCGCCTGCCGGCCATCCACCAGGTGTTCCTGTTCCTGCCGCTGGAACACAGCGAGGATCTGGCAACACAGGAACAATGCGTGGCGCTGTTTGACGGGTTAGCCGCCGCCACCGGCAGCGCCCAGATCGCCGACTTCGGCCGCTATGCACAGGCACACCACGAGGTGATTTCCCAGTTCGGGCGCTTTCCTCATCGCAATGCCCTGCTGGGACGATCGTCCACTGCAGCAGAAAATGAATACCTGAAGATCCACGGAGGATTCTGACCATGAGGCCATGGCTATTGATGTTGCTACTGATGGCGTTGCCAGCAACTGCGCAGCCTCCCAAGCCCTTCGACTGCGAGGGTTCAGCGGCGCACCGGGCGTTTGATTTCTGGCTGGGGAGTTGGGAGGTGCGAGATGCCGAGGGCACACTGGCGGGAACAAACACCATCCGAAAAATCCAGAAAGGCTGTGCTCTGGAGGAGCAGTGGCAGAGTGTGCGCGGCGGCACGGGCCAGAGCGTGAACTACTACGACCCCGCTGCCGGCGAGTGGCGCCAGCTATGGCACGACGCCGGTGCCAGCATTATCGATATTCGCGGCGAGCCCGCAGACAGCACCATGGTCCTGACCGGCAGTATCTACTACCTCAATAACGCCACCAGCCACCCGTTCCGAGGAACCTGGACGCCGATGGCAGACGGGCGCGTGCGCCAACACTTTGAACAACAGGACGCCAAGGGCAGCTGGCAGACCTGGTTTGACGGTTACTACAGCCGTTCCAGCACTGGCGAGCGCGAGTAACGCCCGGGACCCATCTCGGTTTGCCAGACGTTGAACGTGCCCGCGTCCAGGTCATCATAAGCCTGCTCTATGGCGTCGTTCACCTCCGGGTAGGCAACCTCATCCCAGGGACACTCGTGCCTGTCGAAGAAACAGGCGGCCTGTGACTCGGGCCCAGGGTCAACATGACCCGAATCAACCCGCGACCGAAAGGCGATAAACACCTGATCAATAAAGGTAATGGTACCGGTCATGTAGAGGGCCAGATCATCCGGCGGCACGATGACGCCCGATTCCTCTCGCAACTCCCTGGCAGCCCCCTGGGCGAGCGTCTCTGAGCGTTCCAGAAATCCGCCGGGTATCGCCCAACGGCCCCGCTTGGGCTCAATATTGCGTTGTACCCAGAGCAGCCGTTTTTCCCAGGCGATGAAGCAGGTCACCACAATCATCGGGAAAACATAGCGCGGCGCATCACAACTGGCGCAAAACCAATGGTTACGGACTTCGCCGGCGACTGTATGCCTGGTCACCGGCTGGCCACAAACAGGGCAGAAATTCATTGACGCCACGGCCTGTTTCTCCGGCCAACATGACGGGTCGAACATAGCACTTTGCCCGCTTGAAAGCATTGGCGCTATGCTTGCTTCCCACCGACCACACGGATCGCCCATGTCAGCCCACTTCGCCAACGTCCAGCTGCTACTCACCGGCAACGAAATCATGAGTGGCGACACCGTGGACTCCAACTCCGCCCTGATCGCCCAGCGTCTTGCGGAGCTGAGCCTCACCGTGTGGCGCAAAGTCACTGTGGGTGACGACCGCAAGTTGCTGGAATCAGAACTGCGACAGATGACCGAAACCGCGGACCTGGTCATTGTGAACGGCGGCCTTGGCCCAACCATCGACGACCTGACCGCCGAAATTCTTGCGGCGGCAGCAGGGGTAGAGATTGAGGAGCACCCCGGGGCCGTGGCGCATCTCGAGCATTGGTGCGCTCAACGCAACCTGCCCCTGAACGATGCCAATCGCAAACAGGCCCTGCTGCCCGCCGGCTGTCGGCTGATTCCAAACGACATTGGCAGCGCGGTCGGTTTTGAGCTCACCATCAACAACTGCCGCGTTCAGTGCACCCCCGGCGTGCCCAGTGAGCTGGCGCGCATGCTGGACCACATGATTGAAGGACTGGGCGACGAGCTCGACACCGCCCCCGAGCGGGATATCTTGCGGCTGCAGACATTCGGCCTGGGAGAATCCAGCGCGCAGCAACTCATTGCCGACAACGTGCCGGACTGGCCCGAGGAAGTGGAACTGGGCTTTCGTGCCGGCGCGCCGCAGATGGAGATCAAGCTGTCGATCAATGCGCACGCGCATCGACCACTGCAACAGCAGTGCCTTGAACACCTGCAGCGCCTGTTCGGCGACCACATTATCGGTACCGGCGATACCCTGCTCGCTGAGCGCGTTCTGGAACTGCTGCGCGAACAGGGCAAGACACTCGCCACGGCCGAATCCTGTACCGGCGGATTAATCGCCTCCATGCTCACCCGAATCCCGGGATCATCGGAGGGTTTCCACGCCGGTTTCGTCACCTATGCCAATGATATCAAGCACCGCATATTGGACGTGTCGGAGTCGACCCTGGAACAGCACGGGGCGGTCAGTGAATCGGTGGTTCTGGAGATGGCCAGCGGTGCCATGTCGAAAGCCAGTGCAGATTACGCGGTGGCCGTATCCGGTATTGCGGGGCCAGGCGGTGGTACCGAGGACAAGCCGGTAGGCACAGTGTGGTTGGCCTGGGGCAGTCGCGAATCGCTGCACACCCGCTGCCTGTGCTGGCCGGTTGAACGCACCCTGTTCCAAACCATGGTCGCCGCCGCCGGGCTTGATATGGTGCGGCGCACGCTACTGGGTCTGACGTCAGAGCCCCGTTACTTTGACCAGCGACGCGCCCGCTAGTCGCGCGCTGGGAATCCGCTAGGTATCAGGCAAGGTCCACGTGCACATCGACGGCGGGTTGGGGGATTTTGTGCCAGACCAGTGAGTGGAAGCGTTGAATCTCCCCCACGGTGTCCTTACCGCTCAGTACCAGGGTATGACCGTCCAGCTCGGCATGGCGTAGCTGCTCGGTGCCGATCATATTCGGATTGAGGCTATGGGTGACGTAGTGAACCAGGTCGCCGTCGACAATTCGAAAACGTCCCGCATAGTGGAAGTAGCTGCTGAACGCAGTGGCTTTAACCGCGTCCGGCAACTTCATGTAGGGGATATCCTCCGGCAACAATGGGCGATCTGACGCGCAGATCGCTGCGCTCATCCAGCCGTCGCCGGTATACATCAACAGGCCGCTGGGCTCCTCCCCGAAGGGGTTGCTGAACTCGTCACGGTCAGAGTAGCCGATCGTCCATGATTCCAGCTGCCAGCTGCCTTCGATATCGTCGTGCGTGATCATGTTGTCTCCTCAGGGCTGAAGCTGCTCGATCTGCCATCTATCGCCCTGCAAGGTATACAGGAACCGGTCATGCAGGCGGTGCTGCCCGCCCTGCCAGAACTCGATCTTTTCCGGAACGACGCGATAGCCGCCCCAGAAATCCGGCATGGGGATATCGCCGTCTCCGAATTTGCGACGCATCGCCTGGAACTGCTCTTCCAGCAACGCACGCTTGGAAATCGGGCGGCTCTGGCGGGATGCCCAGGCGGCCAACTGGCTCTCACGCGGTCGGCTGAGGAAGTATCGCGTGGATTCAGCCAGCGACATTTTCTCTGCCCGGCCCGCGATAATGACCTGCCTGTCCAGCACATTCCAGGGGAACAGCAGTGATACCCGGGGCTCCCCTGCCATCGCCTGTGCCTTGGCACTACCGAGATTGGTATAGAACACAAACCCGCGCGTAGAGACGCCCTTCAGCAGGACAATGCGCTGCCACGGACTGCCATCGGCAGCGATGGTCCCCAGCGACATTGCCGTTGGATCCTCTATCCCCGCCGCGTCTGCCTGCTCAAGCCATTGCTCGAACTGACGGATGGGACAGGCGTCCAGGCTGTCGCGTGACAAACCGCCGGCAAGGTACTCCCGCCTGTAATCCTCGTATCGCACATCGCATCCCTGTTAATCTAAGCGTAATGGTAGTCACCGCGCCCAAGGGAGGCAAAGTACGATCCATGGATCAAGCGCCCGTCATACGAGACGCCGGTGAGGCCGACCTTGAAACCCTTGTTGACACGCTCAGCGATTCTTTCAGTGCAGACCCTGTTCTCAACTGGGTAATCCCCGAACCGCGACTTTACGCAGACTTCTTTCGGCTGATCGTGCGTGACGTTTACCTGCCCAGGGGGATCGTACACCTCGAAGAGCAGGGCCGTGGCGCCGCACTGTGGCTGCCCCCCGGGGAAAAGTTCGAAATCCCACCCCGGTTGGCCATGGTCTCCATGATCGCAAGGCTGGTCATGCGCAGGGGGCTCTCACCCCTGTCACGCATCCGCCACCAGGGGGCGCTGTTTGAACAGCGTCACCCGGAGGAGCCGCACTTTTACCTGCAATTCATCGGCTGCCGCCACCGCAACCAGGGCCAGGGTGTCGGGTCAGCCCTGATAAAACACGGCACCCGGCTGGCCGACGAGGCAGGGCTGCCCGCCTACCTGGAAAGTTCAAACAGCCTCAATGTGCCGCTTTACGAGCGGCACGGCTTTGAGGTGCAAGCCGAAGAGGACGTCGCGAACGGAGGACCCAGGGCGTGGTTCATGTGGCGCGAGGCGCGCCAGCCCTAAAGCGGGGGGAACTCGGCAAATATCGCCGTCGCCGCCTCACGCCGGTTTTGTGCCGATTTCTCCGGGTCGGGCTTTGACTGCAACCGCGACTGGATGATCGAGCGCCACACCGAACGGTTCCGGTTGGGATCAATCATATCGACAATGAAGGTCCCTTCCGTGTACTGCCGCACCGAAACATCAGACACATTGGGGCCGCAACGCCAGCAGTTGTAGTAGCTGGCTGAGTTGTAGGTGCGCACGTCGGTCTTTTCCTGGGTGACCAGATGCCAGGTCATGATGAGGTCGGCCTCAGCATTGTCCTCGACCATCTGCAGTCCCTTGCGCTCCAGTTCGTCTGACAGGGTGACGTTGATGCGATCAACCTGCATGTCGGAAATTCGCACAGAGGCCACCGTGGATCGGTCGTAGGCCTGGATGCCAATGTTCTTGACGCCACTGAAATCGAAACTGTTGTCGAAATCGGCGGTGGCCTCCAGCGGGCTGGCACAGGCATTGAGCAGGGCAGCCATCGCCAGCGCGGCTCCGGCTAGAAAAATTCGTTGCATCATTGGTCTGTCTCCAGCGTGTTTGCGCAGCATTATAGTCAATCGCGGGTCGACGGATAGACCGACGCCCGTTTCATGAAGGCAGGTATTTGGGGAAAGGGGTGCACAGTGGCCCAGTCTTCACCCAGCGAGGCCGAAAAACTTTCCCCGCTTACGCGCTGGTAGCAGGCGTCCATCTCTGCCTGCAGTTTCTCAGCACTCGATTCGCCGCTGATCACCAGTGCTTCCATCAGGCCCTCCAGCCGCAGGCGCTGAGAGGGGGGTGCATCATCGCCCGCCTCCAGCTGCCGGAACAGCGTCCCCCAACGGTGGGATACTTCGGTCATCAGTGCAGACATAGTTTGCTCTCGGGCGACCGCTGGGCGGCCTGACCCTTCTTAGGTTACAGTCTCCGCTCGCTCGCGCAATGGAACCAATCGTGAACCTGTTCAAACACCTCTCCCGCCCGCTGTTACTCGCTGTTCTTGCGACCCTGGTGGCCACCGCTGCCGGCCAGCCGGCGCCGGGGGCCAACACCCCCATCATCGACTATGAGAATCGTTTTCTGCCGATCGTTGCCAGACAGGGGATGGTGGCCAGCCCGGAAAAACTGGCCGCCCGGATCGGGCGGGACATCCTGGAGGCAGGGGGCAACGCGGTGGATGCGGCCGTTGCCACAGGGTTTGCTCTGGCGGTGAGCTATCCCCGCGCCGGCAACCTGGCCGGGGGCGGCTTCATGCTGATCCACCTTGCCCAGGAGAACCGCCAAACCCTGATCGACTACCGGGAAACCGCCCCTGCCGCCGCAGACCGGGCGCTGTTCCTCAACGACGAGGGCGAGGTGGACCGCATGCGCGAGTACTTCAGCCACCAATCGGCGGGCACACCCGGCACCGTCGCAGGCCTGGTCTACGCCCAGGAAAAATATGGCACGCTGCCTCTGGCCAGAGTCATCGCACCGGCCATAGAACTGGCCGAAAAGGGCTTCGAGGTTTCTTTTGCCCTGAATTACGAGATCAACGCCCGGGCAGAGCGCCTGCGCGTGAATGCCGAGGCCGAGCGCCTGTTCTTCAAGGATGGCGGCGCCATGTACGACATCGGCGACCACTTCCGCCAACCCGACCTGGCCTGGACGCTCAAGCAGATTGCACAGCGCGGCAAGGCCGGTTTTTATCAGGGCGAAGTCGCCAAGCGCATCGTTGCAGAGATGGAAGCCGGGGACGGCCTGATCACACTGGAAGACCTGAACGACTACGAGGTGGTTGAGCGGGCACCGGTGCGTGGGACATTTCGGGATTACGAGATCGTATCCACACCCCCGCCCTCCTCTGGCGGCCTGCACATTATCCAGATCCTGAACATTCTGGAACCCCTGGATCTCAAAGCAATGGGCCACAACAGCGCCGCTTACCTGCATTACCTGATCGAGAGCATGAAACGCGCCTACGCTGACCGCAGCCGCTTCCTTGGCGACCCCGACTTTGTGGAGGTGCCGGTTGCCGCACTCACCGACAAGGCCTACGCCGAGCAGCTGCGAAACACGATCAACACCGGCAGCGCCACCTCCTCGGCTGACATCCTGCCAGGTGCGGCACTGCCGCCAGAGAGTTCGGACACTACCCATTTCACCGTCGCCGACCGACACGGCAACGTGGTTGCCAATACCTACACCCTGAACTTCAGCTTCGGCTCACACATTGCGGTGCCAGGTACCGGCCTGTTGCTGAACAACGAAATGGCGGATTTTGCCGCCAGCCCCGGCAAGGCTAACGCCTATGGTTTGCTGGAAGGCGAGGCCAATGCGATCGCCGCCGGGAAGCGGCCGCTGTCGTCTATGAGCCCCACCATGGTGTTCAGGGACGGCCAGTTCTGGATGGCCACGGGCAGCCCCGGTGGTAGCCTGATTATTACCACCGTATTGCAAACTATCCTCAACGCCATGGTGTTTGACGTCAATGTCGCCACGGCTGCCGCGTGGCCGCGCGTGCATCACCAGTGGATGCCGGACAAGGTGCGCATAGAACAGGGCATCAGCGCTGACACAGTACGACTGCTGGAAGCCATGGGTCACACTGTGGAAGTAGGAAACCGCACTCTCGGCCGCACCCAGTCGATCATGCGCGACGACGGCTGGTGGTTCGGTGCCACCGACACCCGCCGCCCCGGGGGCTCTGTCGCCGGCTACTAGTTAGTCTTCGGCAGTCTGATTTTGGCGGTCTGGCGGCTGATCGCCACCAGATTGCCTTCGCTGTCCCAGTACTCCCCGTCTTCTTCCACCACGCCATTGGTGATGTGGCGGGTATACAGCCTGGCCTGTACCGGACCGGGTGCTGGCTTGGCCCTCACCTGCACGGTCAGTTCGACGGTGGGTACCCAACCAAGCACACCAAAGACGCTGAACGCGGGTGGCGGGAAAACGTCCGCAAACAACAACAGTCCAATCGAGTCGGGCTCAGCGCCATCCGCGTGGCGGATCCAGCCCTGGAACTCACCCTGGCCCGTTGGCTGATCGCCCTTGAACACGCCGATGTCACCTATCAGGCGCAGATCGACATTGCGACGGAATTCCAGTTGGCTGTCGCCTCCGGCTTCACATTGATCAAACTCCGGGTAGCAGGGCCGCTCGCGACCGGACCAGTCTGCGCCGTGCTGGTTGTCGAGGTCGACGTATGCTGCCATCACCTGCACCTTGAGCTCCCCCGCCTGATAGAGGCGCGCCGAGGCGTGACTGGTATTCCTGCTGCTGCGAAGCGGCTCCACCCGGATCTCGGCTGGCCCAAGCTTGGTGGGTGCCAGGTAAAAAGCATTGATAACCATTGGGTCAGGGTGCGGGAGAGCCTCGCTGAGCGCGCGCCCGATCATGGCCAGCACATAACCGCCATTGGGCACCGCACCCACGCGCCAGCCCTCACTGATGTTGCCCGCCCAGGTATGATCGTCCTGACGAGTGACGGCGGTGTCTTGATCAAACCGGCCCATGTTGTGCTCTCCCTGAAAAAAGCGGTGTATCTTAAGCGAAAGCCGATTGCCCGGCTCCTGCGTACGTTGGTTATGAAATCACGTGTGTTTATACTGAACCTGACCCCTTTCGTATCAAGGATCGCGGTAACTTCACCCGTATCGCAGGTGTGACTGGCACTATGTACCGACTTCCACGCACAGCCCGAATGACACCATTGCTGGTGACAGCGCTGTTGCTCAGTGGGCCGGTATTGGCCCAGGACCCCGGCGCCAGTGTCAGCGCCGAGGACATACCGCTGGAGCCCCAGGCGGCCCCCTCCCTCACCGAAGTTGCTGAAAACCCAGGGTCCGAATCAGGGCCTGAGCAGTCTCCCACGGCAAGCGATACTGCGGTCGCCTTGCCTGAAGACAACACTGACGCCACCCCCATCGCCATTCCAGACAGCCAGGCGGTAACCGGGTATCGGGACTCGATAGCGGCAATGGAAGACGAGACAGGCGCTTACAGTGATGGCCTGTCTGAGCAACTTCTGGGTCTGGGCCTGGCACTGCAGCAACAGGGGCGGCATCCTGAGGCCATCGATGTATTCAAGCGGGGCGTCCACCTGGCGCGCGTCAACAGCGGTCTTTACAGCGGCGACCAGATTCCGCTGCTGCAATCACAGATCAGCAGCCACCTGGCCATGGGAGAGTTTGAAGCAGCTGACGAGCGACAAACCTATCTGTACCGGGTGCAATCGCGCGCACTGGAAAAAGGCGCCATCCGCGCCGAAGCGTTGATGCAGCAGGCCCAGTGGCAACGTCAGGCCTACGATCTCGGCCTGGGCGAGTACGGTTTTGTCAGGTTGCTGGCGATGTGGGACCTGTACCGCATGGCCCTGACAGACATTGCAGACCGCGAAGGAGAGGACTCTCCCAATCTGTTGCAGCCCCTTTACGGTATGCTGCAGTCACAATACCTGATTGCAGGATTCCGGGGCGAGACTGCCAGCGGCACCTTCGACAACTCGGCATTTGGCACCCGGCAGGACGACGGTCGCTTCAACGCCTACAAATCGACGGCTTTCAAACGCGGCCGCTCGGTCATTACGGCGATTTACAATCTCAACCAGAAAAATACCAGTGGCGATGAACTGGTAGGCGCAAGAGACCTGGTTTTGCTGGGCGATTGGCAGTTCTGGCACGGGATGCGCGAGGGGGCACTGGAAACCTATCGTACGGCGATTACGGAACTTGCCGAGCGCGATGATGCCGAAGAACAGGTAAACCGGCTGTTTGGTGAGCCGGCGGCACTTCCCGATCTCGACGGAGTCCGTCCACTGCCGCCGACGACAAGCCCGGACATGGCAGATTTACTGCTAGAATTTAAGGTGACCCCCGGTGGCAGAGTGGTCGACCTGAGCAGGCTGGATGACAACCTCGATAATGAACCGAAAGCCAATCGGCTGATGCGGCAATTGAGGAAAACACGTTTCAGACCCCGCTTTGAGGGCATCGAGCCGGTAGAGACAGATATGAACAATTGGGCTTATGACACACAACAGTGGTGACAGCACATCGCGCTACCCGCAGCTGGCAAGGCTGGGCTGTGTGCTGGGCGCGTGTCTGGCGCTGACGGGCTGTCCCAGCGCAAGCAATCCCACGACTCCACAGCCACCCACTCCGCCGAGCCCATCCAGCTCCAGTTCATCGAGTTCCAGCTCCAGCAGCTCGTCGTCCAGCAGTTCCTCGAGCAGCCAAAGTTCCAGCAGCGAGTCTTCCAGTAGCCAGAGCTCCAGCAGTCAATCCCCCAGCAGCCAGAGTTCCGGCAGCCAATCCCCTTCGGACGCCTCGGCATCGTCACAGCCCGCGGGCGCAAACAGCCCGCAATCGGGCTCCCAGGGCCAGGCAGGTACTTCGTCGCCCAGCCAGGGCGAGCCCGGCGGACCCAGCGGCAACGAAGGCATGGGAGAATTCCCCACAGGAGAATTCCCCAGCACGCCTGGCGATGGCGGCGAACAAACCGCCGATGCCGGCGCGGCGGGAGAACCGGGTTTTGAAGATGCCGCAGGCGGCCCCCCCAGCGAGCCGACGTTTGACGAAACGTCAGGCGGCGGCGCTGGCAGCGAGGGTGGCGATCCCGGCGAACCGGGCTTCGGCGACGCCGCCGGTGGCTCAGATGCACTGCCCGATATGCGCGACGAACCCAGCTTCGAAGAAGTCCTCGGTGCCATGGAAGACGCCATGGGTGGCGCAGAAGGCCAGCAGGGCTCTGCCGGTCAAGCTGGTGGCGCCAACGGCGAACAGGGTGGTCAGCAGGGCCAAGCTGGCGGCTATGCCGGCAGCGGCCAGCAGGCGGGAGCACCGGGCAGTGCCGGCCAACCCGGCGGCCCGCAGGGCACGGGCGGCAGCGGCCCGCTGACGCCGGCCGAACAGGTGGCCATCCTCGACGCCCAGCTGGAGAACAGCACCGGCGAGTTTGACGCCATGATCCTGGAAGAACAGACCGCGCAGCGACGCTCAGCTCGCGAGCGACCCGCGCCTGAAGCGCCTGCCGAACCGGCCGGGGGCGGCGGTGCAGGCGCCTACGGCGGCGACAGCCCCTACTCCAGCGATATCCCGGGCGGCGGCGGTTACAGCGGTGGCGGTGGTATCGGCGGCGCCTCTCGAGGGGGTGACATTCCCCAGGATACGGCCAAGTACCCGCCACCGGCGGATATCCCCAGTGGCGATGATGATGACGTGGTGGCTCGCCAGCTGCGTGAGGCTGCCATGAGAGAGCCCGACCCCGCAATTCGGGAGAAACTCTGGGATGAATACCGCAAGTACAAGGGCATCAAGCAGTGAGACACGCGGTGCGATTGCTTCTGGCCTTTGGCCTGGTCACAGCGCTCGGCGCCTGCGTGAACCAGACTGTCAAGAGCACCTCGGTACCCGCTATCCAGAATGCCAGCGTGGAGGTTCCAGAGGGTCAGTTGCTGGACGTGGGTATTGCCATCTTTGATCCCGGTCTCGAGGAATACGAGGAAGGGAAACAGATTTATCCCGAAGTCAGAAAAGCCGAAGCACGCTACATGCCCAACTTGCTCGCCGAGGCCATGCAAGAGAGCGGCGCATGGGGTGCGGTGCGAGTCGTCCCGGGCGATGCGGCCGTAACCGACCTGCTGCTGGAAGGTGAAATACTGCACTCCAACGGTGAGGAGTTACAGCTCCTGGTAACCGCCACCGATTCGCGCGGCATCGTGTGGTTGAACCGAAAATACACCGGCAAGGCCAGTCGCTACGCCTACGACAGTGCCACCCGCACGACTTATGACCCCTTCCAGGTGGTCTACAACACCATCGCCAACGACCTGCTGCAGAAGCAAGAGGAACTGGCAGGTCATGATCGTGAAAACATCCGCACCGTGACCGAACTGCTCTTTGCCCAGGGGTTTTCAGAGGAGGCCTTCGAAGGCTACCTGGGGAAGACCCGCCGCGGGAACTACTTGATCCTGAGGCTTCCCGCCGAGGGTGACCCCATGGTCGAACGTGTGCGCAGCATCCGCGAGCGCGACCTGCTGTTCATCGATACGCTGCAGGAGTATTACGGCAGCTTTAACGGCGAAATGTACGGCCCCTACCAGGAGTGGCGCAAGCTCAGCTATGAGGAGGCCATGGCGCTACAGGAGCTCAGAGCCGAGAGCACCCGTCGCCTGATCGCCGGTGGTGTCGCGATTCTGGCCGGGGTCGCGGCAGCGGGCGCCAATGACTCTGCTACCCGCAGCGCCGGAAACGTCGCCGTGATCGGCGGTGGCTACCTGTTGAAGAGCGGTCTTGAGAAGCGCGCGGAGGCACAGATCCACGTGGAAGCCCTGGAGGAACTGGGCATGTCGCTGGAGGCTGAGATAACGCCGTCGGTGATTGAACTCGAGGATCGCACAGTGATGCTCAGCGGTAATGTTGAGGATCAGTACGACCAGTGGCGCGAGCTGCTGGCTGAGATCTATCGCGCCGAGATCGGCGCCCTGGAACCGCCCGGCGAGGCGCAGTCCGACACCGAAGCGCCCTGATCCGGCTCACGAGACCAACCGAGAGCCCGTATGTCAGACGACAAAAATCCCGTCCAGCCAACGCCTTTTCAGGCGGCCGCTCCACAACCGGCCACTGCCGAGACATCCGCAGGTGGCACCGCGCCACCGGCAACGCCCTCCTGGGTACTGCCCGCACTGGGCGGACTGGTGGTGCTGGCGGTGCTGGTGGTGTTCTGGTTACCCAACCTGGTAGGGCCTGCCACCGTTGAACCTGGCAGCGAGTCCAGCACCGTTGTCAGCGGCGACAATAAATCAGCCCCCGCCAGCAAACCGGCGACAACCCCGGCAGCCGAGGAGGCATCACCCTGGTCTGATGCTCAACTCGCCAAACTGCGCAAGGAAGCCCAGGATGTGCTGGGCGAACTACTCGACGTGCAATACCGGCTGGAAGAGCGCGGCGTGAACCAGTGGGGACAGGCCCCGTTCTCGGCCGCAGTGGCCCAGGCCCGGGCGGCAGACGCCCTGTACAAGTCGCGCGAGTTCGAACAGGCCACCACGGGCTATCGCGCCGCCTTAGAACAGCTGCTGGCGCTGGAGGCGCAGCTACCGGCGGCACTGGAAGAGCAACGGCAAGTGGCGCGCCAGGCGATAGAGGACGGCGACCTGGAGGCACTGAACGCAGCCCTGGATCTGGGCGATATCATCGAACCCGGCGACCCTGAGCTGGCATCTCTACGGGCCCGTGGCGAAGTCCTGCCGCAGCTTGTTGCTCGTCTGGAGCAGGCAACAACGGCTGAGGAAAACGGCGATCTCGCCGCCGCTGTCACCGAATTGGAAGCTGCAGTGTCGCTTGACGGCGAGCACCAGCGGGCCGCCATCGAACTGGCAAGAGTCAGCAATGCGTTGCTGCAGCAACAGTTCAACGACGCGATGAGCGATGGTTATGTGGCCCTGGACAACAGCCGTTACGACGCCGCGCGCCAGTCCTTCCGGCGGGCGGAGAAACTTGTCCCGGGCTCTACCGAAGCTCGCAGCGCCCTGCAGGAAGTCAGCGTGGCGGAAACTGCCTCTCGTCTCGGACGGCTGCAGCAGCAGGGGCGGCGTGAGGAAGCTTCGGAGCAGTGGGCAGATGCGGTGAAGGCCTACAAGGATGCGCTGGCCATCGACGAAAACCTGCTGTTTGCCCGCGAGGGCCTGGCCCGGGCCGAGCCTCGAGCGCGCCTGGACAAGCAGTTCCGCCAGGCGCTGGAGGACCCGAACCGCCTGTCCGATGTCGCTGTTGCGGAGGCCACCGGTACCCTTCTGAAGCAGGCACAACGCATTCAACCTATGGGCCCGACGCTGTCAAAACAGATCAGCGAACTGGAAGTCCTGCTGGAAAAAGCCAACACTCCACTGTCGATCACCCTGCGCTCCGACGGCGCCACGGAAGTGATCGTTTACAAAGTGGCGAGGATGGGTACTTTCGAAGAACGGGAACTGACTTTGCGTCCGGGCACGTACACTGCCGTCGGTACCCGTAATGGTTATCGAGATGTCAGGGAGACCTTCACCATCAGCCATGACACCGCCATCTCTGCGGTCACTATCGCCTGCACCGAGGCCATCTAGATGTCGGGCGAACCCATCAAGCCAACGGCCATCGAGCCCAGCGCCTTCCAACCCCTGTCTGAAGCGGGGCCGGCGCCCAAACCCAAGGCCAATCCATTGCGCTGGGGACTCGGGGCCAGCGCCCTGCTGTTTCTGATGGTGATGGCATTCCTGCTGACCTCACGATCGGTGCAGTTGACGGTCGTTGCGGAGTCAGACCCAGATATCAACGTCAGCGGCCTGGCGATCCCATTTGGTGAGCGCTACCTGATGCGGCCGGGAAGCTACAACCTGGCCGTTGACGCGGCCGGGTATCACCCCTACCGCGAGCAACTGACCGTCAACGACGACGATGCACAGATTGTTCAGATCATCCTGCAGCCGCTACCTGGAAAACTCACCATCACCAGTACGCCGCCAGGTGCAAAAATTAGTATCGACGGTGAGATTGTTGGCGAAACGCCGACCACCGATCTCGCTGTAGAGGCCGGCGCGCACACCCTGGAACTGAAAAGCGAGCGCTACCGTCCACTGGCCACCGATCTGGAGGTGCAGGGAAGAGCTATCCGGCAACAGCTGGACCTGACGCTCGAACCTGCCTGGGCAGACATCACCATTGCCACCGAACCGGAAGGTGCCACCGTTCTCGTCGATGGCGAGGACAGCGGCACCACGCCGGGCGTGTTCGAGATCCTGGAAGGGGAACGCCAGCTGATACTGCAGTTGCCGGCCTACAGTGATTTCCAGCGGGATCTGCTGGTCGAAGCGAGCGTGGCGCAGGACCTGGGAACCGTCTCGCTGCAACCTGCCGCCGGATTGCTGGCACTGACCAGCTTGCCGTCCGGCGCCAATGTCACGCTCGATGGCGAGTTCCAGGGCCAGACGCCGCTGGAACTGGCCGTCAGCCCCGGACGCGACCACCGCCTGGTGCTGTCGCGACCAGGCTATCGGCGGCACAGCGAAACCCTGCAGATGGCCGCCGGCTCCAGCGACGAGAAAAATATCCGCCTGCGCGCCCAGCTGGGGCAAGTGCGTTTCGACATCAGCCCCGCTGACGCTATCGTCAGACTGAATGGCAAGCCGGCGGGCAAGGGCAGCCAAATCCTGTCTTTGCCGGCCTTTGAGCACAGCGTTGAAATCAGCAAAGAGGGATACGCCACGGTCAGGCAGAAAGTCACCCCACGCCCCGGACTGGAGCAATTGGTTTCGGTCAGCCTGCAGACCCGGGATGCCGCTCGCCTGGCCGCCATCAAGCCCGAGGTTACCACCGCCCTGGGCCAGACCATGCTGCTGTTCAATCCCGCAGAATCATCGCTCGCCGAGTTCACCATGGGGGCGTCCCGCAGGGAGCCTGGCCGCCGTGCCAATGAAGTGCTGCACCCGGTGAAGCTCGAGCGCATGTTCTACCTGCAGACAACCGAGGTAACTAACGCCCAGTTCCGCCAGTTCCAGGCGGCCCACAACTCGGGCCAGATCGAGGGTAACAGCCTCAATCGCGAGCACCAGCCCGCGGTGCAGGTCAGCTGGCAACAGGCAGCCCAATTCGCCAACTGGCTCAGTCGCAGGGAGGGCATTGCGCCCTTCTATCGGGAAACCAATGGCATCGTCACCGGCTACAACCCCTCCTCCACCGGTTATCGCCTGCCCACAGAGGCCGAGTGGGCCTGGGCGGCACGGGTGCGCGGCGACGAGATGATCAAGTTCACCTGGGGCGACAATTTTCCGCCATCGGCCAAGGTCGAGAATTACGCCGACAATACATCGGCCTACGTCACCGGGCGTATCCTCAACGGCTATACGGACGGATTCGTGGTCAGCGCCCCGGTGGCCAGCTTCCCGGCCAACCACCGCGGACTGTATGACCTGGGTGGTAATGTGGCAGAGTGGATTCACGACGCTTACATCATCCCCTCCGCCAACGGCACCACCGAGGTGGATCCGCTGGGCGCACAAAGCGGTGACAATTACGTGATTCGCGGCGCCAGCTGGGCTCTCAGTAAACTAGCGGAACTGCGCTTGTCGTTCCGCGATTATGGGCAAGCGGGGCGCGATGACGTAGGATTCCGGCTGGCACGGTATGCGGAGTAATCGATGCTGACATTCACACTGCGCCTGTTCGCGGTCATCGTGCTGAGCATGAGCGGGTC
>Ga0213866_10000174_pt1 | contig 54392 bp, 50 predicted proteins | sample PICome_11_FD_160079 | JGI IMG/M metagenome (GOLD analysis project Ga0213866, IMG submission 160079) | Coastal seawater microbial communities near Pivers Island, North Carolina, United States - PICO284 | ecosystem: Environmental > Aquatic > Marine > Coastal | place: USA: North Carolina...
CTGGTAGGTTGACCACGATGACACAACGGCTTTTCGTTATCGGCTTTTGACAGTGATGAAATGGCTCCCTCGTTGTTGGGCTTCGATTTCGAATTTCACCGGGAGAAATTTCTTGATGACTTCGGTATTGGTTTTTCCTTGGTTTGAAGGCGCAAAGGTGAGCATCTTTCCGCCTCCGGCGAGTGCCATGGGGGAGAGGAATTTGATCTGAAAATTGGCGGCCAACTACGGGCTCGCCACCAAAATAATTTTGCATCATTTTGGCGGTTTCTTGAGCCACCCGCTACGAGATTTTGCTCTGTTCGCCAAATGAAGTAACCCGTTCGCAATAGGTTATCGGGTATGGACCCCTCGGCGACGGGGTCCCACGTGTCGAAAACCGCGAGGACGAAACCATCCGGATCACTTGAGGGCTCGTTGTTGCTGATTCGGGAAAAGCAGGTTACGATTGATTGGGCGGTCAACAGGTTAAGATTGCCGGCATTGGCTCGATAAGGCGCGATTCCGGGTCCCTACCAGCTGGCAGGAGGCGCGGTCTGGGCCAGAGCGACTGAAGCGATCAGGAGGCGGAGAATCTAAGATGGGATTCGGTTGGAATGAGAGGAGAAGAAATTTGTAATAACAAATTTTTTAATAGATTGTCGAGCAGAGTGGAATGTCCGATATGAAGAGGGAAGGAAATTCGTCCAAGTTTCCCCTTATTGGAACTGCGCGGATTAAGATACCCAATCCGTGCATCAAACTGGTTGGAGCTTACTTGATTTTGGAGGCAAGCGCCTTGGTGAGTCCCAGATTTTCTTCGGCAATGTTTTTTGTTTCGCCTTCCGGGCTGGTATGGTCGTAGAGCTCGTGATGACCATTTTTGTGTTTGATGAGACGATGCGTGGCAGTGCGGATGGTGCGGGCTCCGCCGTGGTAAGAGATGGCGGTGCCGTCGGAGATGGCGGTTGGGTCTTCGAGGATGGGAACGAGAGTAGTGCCGTCGAGGAAGTCGGGTTTCCTGAGTTCGACGAGATCACAGAGGGTTGGGAAAAGATCAATGGTCTCTACGATGGAACTCGTACTGGTACCGGGGTTTTGAACGGCTGGATCGACGATGATGAGGGGTGATCGGAGGGATTCTTCGAAAAGAGAATGTTTGCCCCAGATAGCGTGTTCGCCGAGGTGCCAGCCGTGGTCGCCCCAGACGATGATGATTGTGTTTTCGGCAAGGCCGAGCTTATTGAGTCGGGCGATGATCTTTCCGACCTGGGCATCAGCGTAGCTGACGCAGGCGGCGTAGTGCTTACGGACTTCGATCGCGAAATCAGGATCGGTGTTGGGGTTCTTTCCCCACCGATTGTATTTCATAAATTCACCGGAGCCGTGCCAAGTGGTTTTGCCTGGGGGTTTTTTGGGGTGGGCGATGGGAGGGAGTTTGGCGTCCTGGTAATGTGCCATGTATTTGGCGGGAGCTCCGAAGGGGAGGTGGGGGCGGAGGATCCCGGTGGCAAGAAAGAAGGGTTTGCCGGCCCTGTTGCCTTTAGCGAGGAGGTCGAGTTGATTGAGAGTCTCGTTGACAGCAGGACCGTCGGGGTAGATTTCATCGGGACCTTTGGTGGATTGGAAGAGATCCATGTCTTTGGCGTTTTTTCGGATTTCGCCATTGGCGAGTCCGTGCATCCATCCGCGCGGGTGCTGCCATTTACCTGCGGGAAGTAGGTGGCGGTCCCAGGATTCGGGCATTTCGAGTCTGGAGTTGTCGTTCCAATCTGAGCCGCCGCGGCCTCCAGGGTGGTGGCTTACCTTACCAACAGAGACGGTGGTATAACCGTTTTTGCGAAAGTATCTGGGGAGGGAGGGGGTTTTAATTTTATTGGCGCGGGCGAAGAGGGCTCCGTTACCCGAAGGGCCATAAGTTCCGGTGAGAAGGGTGTAGCGCGAGGCACCGCACGTGGGGGCTTGGACATAGTGCCGGGTGAAGGCGCGGCCGCGGGCGGCGAGGGCATCGACATGCGGCGAGTGAATGTAGTCGGCTCCGAAGCAACTGAGTTCGGGGCGGAGGTCATCGATGCAGATAAGAAGAACGTTCTTCTTGGCGAAGCTGGTGCCGAGAAATGTGAAAAGGACGAGGAGGATTCTCATAAGGCGAGACCTTATGAAAGCAATCGCGGGACGTCAGCTGGAAATCTCAATTTTGAAAAACTGTTTTCGAAAGAAGTAAGAGGAAGAGAAGCAGGATTTCATCCTGCTCGGAATTATAAAAAAATTGTCCGGAACAAAAAGATCAGCTCATTTGATCGAGAGCTTTGCTATTTCGTACATGTTGACAGGTTCCAGGGGCATCTTGAGGAGGACGCGGGCTTCCTGTTGTTTGATTTTCATCTCGTGGAGCAGGGCGCCGGCTTGCTCGTAGTCTTCTTTGGCTTGGGTGACTCTCGACATCCTGAGTGATACTTCGACAGGGTCGTTCGGTTCTTCGGTCTGAAGTTCAAATGTCGTTGGGCCGAACGAGCTGGAGCTTACCTTGACATTGTTTGTTTTGGCGGCCGTTCTGAATTCCTGGAGATACTTTTGAACCAGCTCATCTTGTGCGACGAGTTCATTGTCGAGGACTTCGAGGGCTCTTGCGGCGCGGGATTCTTCGGTTTTGGCCCTTCTTTGGACATAGGCTTCGGCGACGGCGTTTGCGATCTTGATAGCCCGGTCCGCGTCCTCGTGCTTGACGGTGATTTTGATGAAGTCTGTTCCAGGCGTCGGTTCGGTGGTGACTTTTTCTCTGAGCGAAGCTGTCTCCTCGCTGGTGAGGTTTAGAGTTTCTGCTGCGTTGGCGAGGGTTTCCGGAGAAGTGATGGTTTCAAATTCGCTCTCCATGTAGCCCTGCATCATCATACCAGAGGTTGAGGACATGATGGTTGAGGGGTGAACCTGCAGGATGGCAGTGGCGCGGGGAATCCGGGAGTCGAGGTAGTATGCCAAGGCGAAGCCAGCGATGAGAAGTGAGGCGAAACCGAGGATGATGCGTTTCATTGTTGGGTGAGACAATGAAGGGGGGAGCTTGTTCAATCTTGCGCTGTGGGCTAGGCTGCCACCATGAATGAACTTTTGAATTCGGAGGATTTGGTGAGGAAGTTGGATGGGCTGGATGGTTGGGAGATCGTGGAGGGAGAGTTAAAGAAGGTTTTTAAGTTTGGTGACTACTTGGAGGGGGTGGAGTTTGCAAAGCAATGCGGGGAGATTGCGGAAGCGATGAACCATCATCCTGATTTGTTGATTCAATGGAGGAAGGTGACCGTGTCAATTTCGACCCATTCGGCGGGTGGATTGACGGTGTTGGATTTTGAGTATGCGAGGAAGGTCGAGGAGGGGAGGTAGCCGAAAGCGGGAGTTTTTGGCTGCGGGATGCCTGTGCTACGGGGATTGGGTGACAATTCCGGAGCGGTAAGCCTGAAGGAGATTGTTGAGGGAGCAGAGTTGGGCGTGGATGTCTTCGGCTTCGTGCGTTTCTCCGAGGGTGCGAGGGGTATCGAAGGAACGCAAGGTCCGGAGTTCTGGGATCATGTCGTCATCCTTGTCGAGAAATTGGGCGATGGATCCGAAGTGGGAATTTTCGGCCAAGCAGATGGCATTGGGGCCCATGACTTTTGTGGCTCCCATCTAGGTTACGTCGTGATTACCCCAGGTGAAGCTGACCTTGGGTTGGTTCTTTAGGAAGTTAATGACGCTGTCTCCCCGCTCGCCACGAGCGAAGAGGTCTCCGGCAACAACAACTTCGGAGACGACGAAATTACGGACAAGGCGGGAGGCTTAGTGAACCGCGGTGATGTCCTGATCATAGTCGGCTAGGGCTTCGATCATGGAGTCGACGTAGGCGGGATTGCGGTCGAAAGCATCTTCATAGAGGAAGGCGATGTAGAGGGTTTTGAATTCCTTTTTTATGAGGCTCAGGAGTTCGTCTTTTGCGATGGCGTCGGAGTTTTCTGACCGGATAATAAAGGAAGTCGCGGAAGGTGTGTTTTTCATCCTCGGATAACTCGTCGCCGAAGACTTGGTTGACGAGATTACTGAGTCCGCCGGAAGCGTTGTTAACAGCGTGGCGTAGCTTGCGATCGTCACCATGAATGTCGCTGATGATTTGAATGCGACGTTTGGGAAGAGTGAGCTTGGCTTGCAGCAAGGCGATCTCCGCCATGACGGAGGAGGCCGATGGAAATTGTCGGGCGAGAATGCTCTGCAAATCTCGGTCATCAAGCATGATAGTAGCCGGATTGACAATGAGGAATTTGGGGATCTGGTGCTGGCTTGCTCTATGGCGAAAGCCCCTCCCTGCTTTCTCTTAGAGGTGGAGCATTTCAATGGTGGCGATGCCATTATTAACGGCGTGCATTGAGACGGGGATCCAGAGGTTGCCGGTTTTTTCGCGGGCGAATCCAAGGAGCAGGCCGAGGCAAAAAATGTAGCTGATGATGACAAAAGGGTATTGAACGTGGAGGATGGCCCAGAAGAAGGAAGTGAGGCAGAGGGTCCCCCAGAGGCCGAGTTTGGAGGCTCGCCACCCCCTCCAGACCGCGCCGCGAAACATGAATTCCTCGACGAGTGGAGCTCCGATGGCAACGCCGAGGAAGAGAAGGACCGGGAATTGAGTCGTTCTTGCCATGGTGACCATTGAGTCCTCCGGGCCATCGACGCCCAGATAGGGGGCAATCAGTCCAAAAATGAGGGAGCAAGCCACGGTGAGGGCTGCCCAAAATGGCCAGTGCCATAACTTTACTCGGTCGTTACCGAGGTATTCCCAACCGGTGTAACCGGTGCAGATTTTGCCGACGAACCAGCAAAGTGGGCACACGAAAAATATTGAGATGAAGGTAATGGTGCCGGCGATATCGCCATCGAAGGCGAGAGCAAGCAAATCATTTTCGGCGGCCTCGGGAGTGCCCAGGTTCTTGAAAAAGTCTCTTTGAAAAGCTGCGACAACGAGACCGATACTGACCACGAATTGCCATGCGAAGAAAATGACGATCGCCCAGAGCAGGGTCCACCAACCATTCCAGGGAGTTTTCGCGGCTTCCGGCAGAGGGGGCGGTAAAGGGGGCGGGGCGGCGCCGGATTCGGGTGGCGTTAGGTAAGGGTTTTCCGTCATGGGCGGGAGGAAGATGTTCGGTGTGCAGCAGGTGGGGAAGGGCAAATTTTGAATTGCAAAGCCGAGGGTGAAAAACGGGTGGCGTTTTTGAGGAGGGTGGGCAAGGGTTCGACATGCTTCGAGTGAATGGAGAATTGGTTGATCAGGAATTAGTGGAAGAAACCTTTCATCGTGTCAAAACGGCTGAAGAGCAAAAGGTCCAGGTCTCGTGCTGTGAGCGTGATCCTGAATTCTACGAGCAGGCCGAGCAGGAGGTGGCGGATTCTATCTTGATTGCGCAGGAGGCGGAGAAGCGATTTCCCGAAATTCCGGAAGAAGAAGTGACGCCAAAGCTGAAGGAAATGATCGACGTCTACCGTGAACACGGCGCGTCCTGGGATATGTTGGAGGCGCAGCGCGACATGATGCGGCACGAGATTTCGGCGTCGCTGAGAATGGATAAGTTGATCGCTGATTTGTTGGGTGATGACAACGAAGTCAGCGAGGAGGAGGTGAGGGCTTTTTACGAGGAGCACCTGAAAGACTACCGGACTCCTGCTGAAGCGCGGAGTTTACACTTGATGAAAACACTGAACGAAGACACCACGGCGGAAGAGGTTTTTTCGAAGCTGTGTGCGCTGCGTGAGGAGGTTTTAGAAGGCGGGGATTTTGAGGAGATTGCCAAGCGCGAGACCGAAAAGTCGACGGGTGAGTTGGATCTCGGGTGGATCTCGCTGGATAGGCCCACGAACCCTTTTGAAGCCACCTTGTTTTCGATGCGGGATGGTGAGGTTTCGCCTGTCATTGTTTACGAACACGCGATGCATCTGGTGAAAGTGGTCGAGCTGAAGCCCGAGCAGGTGGTTGCTTTTGAGGAAGTAAAGGAGGAGCTTGAAAATCGGGCACTGGCGCTGAAACGACGGAATGCCCTTCAGGCCCTCGCGGTGGAGCTTCGCAAGAATGCCGTGATAGAAAAGATCGACACAACGGGTGAAGAATGATGATTAATATGACATGGTTTTTCGCCGTGTTCTTTATCCCGCCCTTCCGGTCTTCTCGGCAGGGACTGGGTCCTCGCAGGAGGCTCTTCGTTATCGTTATCAATTTTACGACGAGGACGACGGGCGGATCGACGTTGAGTCGCACTATCTCGATTATGAAATCGCATGGGGGAAGACCTCGGCGAGTTTGCGGTTGGCGGTTGATAGTTTGACGGGGATGACGCCAACCGGAACGCATGCTCCGGGTGATCCCGACGATTGGCTTTTCCAGACGATCACGGACGAGCGCAGGGTCGGAGTGGCGACCATTGAGCACGAGGTGAATGATTACACCTTGTCGTTTGAATATGCCCACAGCAAGGAAATCGATTATCGCTCGAATGCCGTCACAGGAAAAGTGAGCCGTCAGTTTAACCAGAAGAATACCACCGTGACTGCGGGAATGGCTTTTGCTTTCGACGAAGTCCTGGCCACACCCTTCACCAACAACTTGAACGATGAGGATAAGGATACTTTTGATTTCAACTTTGGCGTATCCCAGATTTTGAGTCGCAACACCATTTTGGATCTTAATTTGGGCTATGGTCACAATCGTGGATATTTAGGAGATCCTTATCGTCGAATTTCCCAGCAGAAGACGGTGATCGTGGACGGGCCGTTTGGACCGATCCCGGTGGATGGCACCTTCAATTTTGCCGAGAATCGACCCGATCAACTGGATCGATTTGTGGCAAAGGCGAGCGTCCGGCATTACTTCCAGCAGGCCAATGCCGCGCTCAGTTGTTCCTATCGTTTTTTCGCAAATACCAACAGTATCGAGGGGCACACCTTCGAAGTGAAGTGGATTCAGGAGATCAATCGACGATTAAGTATCACACCTTACCTTCGTTATTATGCACAGAGCGAAGCGGACTTTTACTACACCTCTCTCACCGGGACGGGGATCGAGGCCACCGAGCGTATCGACGGCGGTGGGCCAAATTACTCTTCGGATTATCGTCTCTCCAAATTTGAAGCGTTCACCTACGGGGTGCGGGTGGCCTGGGAGCCAATCGACAACATGACGCTCGATGTGCAGTGGGAGCGTTACGAGATGGACGGATTAAATTCGCAAACTCCCGCATCTTTTTTCCCCTCGGCTAACGTTGTCTCGGTGGGAGCGCAATTTCGCTTCTGATCGAACCATGAATGCGAATCTGACCGGCGGGCTTTTTAAGCTAAAATTCAAGGCACTCGGAACGGTGTGTGAGGTCCAATTTCGGGCCGCTTCGGTTGAGGTGGCCAAAGAGTTTCGCAAGTCGGCGCTGGGTTGGCTGCGTGACTTTGAAGAGCGGTGGTCGAGATTCAAACCGACCAGTCTGCTTTGCCGGATCAATGCGGAAGCTGGATGTTCGGCGGTGGAAATCACGGAGGGTGATGAAGAGATATTGAAGCTTTGCGACCATGCCTTCCAAATTTCCGAGGGCTTGAACGACCCTACTTCGCTCCCACTGACAAGCTTGTGGGAGCGAGCTGGATTGGAAGACCGGGTGCCGGTGGATGCAGAGATTGAGAGAGCGATGAATTTGATTTCGTGGCCTGCGGTGGAGTGGGGGAATGGTCGGGTTTTTCTCCCTGAGCAGGGAATGGCCTTGGAGATCGGAGGGTTTGGAAAGGAATACGCGGTGGACCGGCTCATCGGGTTTGCGAAGCGTTTGGGAATTGCAGATTGTCTGGTTGATCTGGGACGCGATGTTGCGGCGTTGGGCCAACCGCCTAACGGGCCGGTCTGGGTCATTGGCATTGAGGATGCACAGGAGGAGGATGCGGCGGCGTTTCGGCTTGCGGTGAGCGGGAAAGGATTGGCTACCTCGGGTAACGGGCGGAGATTCCGGTTGATCAAGGGCGAGAAGTTTGGCCACATCATTGATCCGAGAACTGGCTGGCCGGCCAGGAATGACCTCCTGACGGCGTCTTGTCTGGCAGATGATTGTTTGACAGCAGGGTTGTTATCAACGAATGCTTGTATCGTAGGTGAGGAGAAAGGAATTGAAGCCATCGAGCGGAGTTTTGGTGTCGAAGGCCTTCTTCAAACCACCAGCGATCACGTTTACAGCTCAAACATTCATCGACATGTCCTTGGCTCTTAAATTATCCGCGGCATTTGCGCTGCTCGTTTTACTCCCTTCCTGCACCGTGGTTTCCACACCGGCGGAGCGGAGAAATCTCGCCTCCAAGGTGATGTCGCCGGAACGCGATCCACTGGGCGAGGCCATGGCCGACCATATGTATTTTTCCCGTGAGGCCTCCCAGGGAGGCAATGGAATTGGCGGAGGTGGTTGTGGATGTAATTAGGATTTAAGAACAATGAACTATCGAATCGCATACGAACGAGCAGTCAATGTCACCGTGAGTAGTCTCGCCATGGTGGCCCAGCGCTTGCCGTTTTTAAAGAACCTGACTCCATTTCTGGGGACAACGGGCGGGATCAATTTTGCGGCACCAGTGACCATGTCATTTCTGGGGACACACGCCTTGTCTGGTCAGTCGATCACAATCGTTCCGTTAAACGGTGCAACCGATACAGAGACGGTGGGTGCGGGCGAGCAGTTTATTTGGTCCTTTAATGTGAGCAGTTACCAGTTGAGGGACGCGAGTGCAATCACCAACGGAGTTCCTGAGACGCTGCCCGAAGGGCTTGATTTTTTTGGACCTCAGAGTGGTGTTATGACTATTGCTGGAACTCCGACCAAACCTGGCGAATACGAAATTGTCTTGTTCGCTTATCGCTTTATGAGCCGTCAGGCGGGAACGACGGCTCCTTACACTCTCACTCTCACGGTTGAAGGTTCGGCTTCCCCGTTCGAGGAATTTTTAGCTGGTTTCTATTCTGGCGATGATCTGTTGAACCCCCTGATCGTCGGTCCCAGTGCGGACCCCGATGCCGACGGAATCGATAACGCAATGGAGTTTGTTCTAGATCTGGATCCGTCCTCCCCGGATTCGATGCCGGGCATGATTGTTGTCGATCCAAGCGATCCGCAAATGCTTCGCTACGAGATTCCTGTCAATGCGCTCGCCAGTGAAACCACGATTGGCTTCGAAGAATCGACCAATCTGGAAGGTGAATGGCAGGCCGTTCTGGCTGAATTCGTCGAGCGGACCAACGAGAGGATTGTCCTGACCGTGCCACTGGCTGCTCGAAAATTCTACCGGCTCAAGGTGATCGTTGAGGAATAAATCCTACTTGGCCGCGTTTTCGAAGGCACTCGCGATGAGCTTCTCGAAATCAACCTTGGTCTTTTTGACGTCGGCTTCCTTACCGAGCATTTTGAGGAAGACGTCACCGGATGGATGCGGAATGACTGCGCCGAGGAGCATGTAGCCGGGAGTGGCGGTTTTGTTGCGGGCCATCATGGGGCCAACCATGTAGGTTCCGGTCATGGTAACGATGGTGAGCTTTTGGTCGCCAAAGGTTTTTTCCTCGGGAGTGACTTTGGCCTCGCCGTTCTCAAACTGTTTTTTCCAGCGCTGGAGATTGGCCTCGACTCCGCCTCCCTGCCCTTCGCCGAAGTGGTAGAATTTGAGGAGTGGTCCGTCCTTCTTGCCGTGGTTGAGAACCGCCTTGATCATGTGGCTTTTCGGTTCGGACACAATCCAAGATTTTTCGGGCTTGAAGGTGAAGTTCCCGACTTTGAAGGGATCTTGCGCGGAAAGAAGGCTGAGAGAGAAGGCCCAGAGAATGGTAATAAGCTTCATGGACCTGATTTAGACGAAGGTTTGGGAATGTGCCATTGTTATTTTGAGTCCGCTAACAAGGCCGCTGCGATTTTAGGGAACCATTGGACGGCTTCTTGATCGGCCGTGTTGATGGAGATAAGGTGGCCCTGTTGCTTTGTGAGATCCAGCTTCGCCCGGGCATACCACATGGTGTTTGAGCCATCATGTTGCAAGCCAACGACCTTGCCGTCTTCGACTTTCACGGCCCAGCCGAGGGCGTAGTCGTTTTGGATGGGAGTGTGGAGTTTTCGGTAGCTAGTTTGCGTCAGAAGCTGGCCGTTTCCGTGGTGGCCTTTGATCTGGTCCTGGCAGAAGAGGACCCAGTCTGAGAGTGAAAGATGGAGTCCTCCGGCGGGGCCATACATGGGTGGATTGTCGTGGTTCATCGGCTTGCCTTTCCAATGGCCATGGATTGCGTTTGTGCCTTTTGGCGGTCCAAAGCCCACGCTGGTGATGCCGAGTGGCTTGAAGAGATGATCTTGAATGACCTTCTCCCAGGTGGTGTCGAGGGTTTCCTCGATGACCGCTCCGGCGATGATGTAGCCAAAGTTGGAATATAAAAACCCTTGGTTAGGTTTTTGAGCCAGCCCAACCTTGGTGACGTTTCGTCGGGAGAGCACCCTCTGTGGACGCTCTGGATTAGCAGGCAGGCCGGCGGTATGAGAGAGCAACTGGATGATCGTTGTATTCCGCGCCTCGGGATGAAAATTCCCGGCCAGTTCAGGGAAAACGTCCGCCATTGTCGTCTCCCATTTCAGGAGTTTTTTCTCCACGAGAACTGCCATCAAGGTCGCGGTCATGGCCTTGGCATCGGAGCCAATGTGCCATGCGGAGTCCTTTTTGACCGCGACCAAGTTATCGACTCGGGTCGTGCCGGCGGTGTGTAAGTTGGTGATTTTCCTAGTGTTGAAAGCCACCACACCGACTGCCGGAATCTTGGCGGCGGTGCGCGCTTCCTCGATAACCTTTGCTGTTTTCCCCGCAGTTGCGGCACTTGCGAGTAGTACCAGCGTGTAAATTGCCCATCTCATCTGGCCCTATCACGTATCAGATTTTCTTAAGTACTACGAATTAGAATAATTCCAAATTTCGGCTTGCTCTGTTAGAAATTGCCCATAGCTTCCCCCATCTTGATGATTTCGCTCGCCAACATGAAGAACCTGAAGCCTGGGGATTTCCCCCCGGAGATCAAGGGTTTGCGGATGACCAGGCAGCGCCGCGAGGTGCTCGCCGTTATCTTGCGGGATTGCGACCATCCCACTGCGAACGACGTTTTCCTCCGTGCCCAGAAGCGAATGCCAACAATATCGCTCGCCACTATATACAACTGCCTTGAGGCGCTGGTGACCCACAATATCGTTCGTCAGGTCAATCTCGAGCGGGAGTCTTCCCGCTACTGTCCGAATCTTAGCGATCACTGCCACTTTCAGGACGAGAAGTCCGGTAAAATTCACGACGTTGTTTTTAAAAAAGGAGTGAAACTTGAGGATATCCTCGAGCTCCCTAAGGGAACCGAAGTCAGCCACCTTGAAATCAGCCTGAAGGGAATCTTCGGAAAATAATAAAACTCACACAACACCATGAGCCTAACCATCGAAAACCTGCATGCTTCTGTCGAAGGAGCCCCAATCCTGAAGGGCCTCAACCTTGAGATCCCAGCCGGGGAAGTGCACGCCATTATGGGTCCAAACGGATCCGGAAAATCAACTCTCTCCAAAATCATAGCCGGTCACGACGACTACGAGCTTACCGATGGCCGCGTTCTTCTGGACGGAGTCGATGTTTCCGGGCTCGAGGTAGACGAGCGCTCCCGCGCCGGGATTTTTCTGGCCTTCCAGTATCCCGCCGAGGTTCCTGGTGTGTCCAATGCCAACTTCCTTCGCGCCGCTCTTCAGGCTCGTCTTCCCGACGGTGAGGAAATCGATGCCGTTGCATTCTACAAGGACATGTATGCCAAGATGGATGAACTCGAAATGAACCGGAAGTTCACCAGCCGCGCGGTCAACGAAGGCTTCTCCGGAGGCGAAAAAAAACGGAACGAAATTCTTCAGATGATGATGCTCGATCCCCGCTATTGCCTGCTCGATGAGACTGACTCCGGCCTCGATATCGATGCTCTCAAGGTGGTTGCGAAAGGAGTGAACTCGATGCGCTCCGCGAATCGAGGCTTCCTCGTCATCACCCACTACCAGCGATTGCTCGACTACATCAAGCCCGACCACGTTCACGTCATGGCCGACGGCCAAATCGTGAAGTCCGGCGGCGCCGAGCTCGCTCTTGAACTCGAAGAAAGCGGATACGACTTCCTCAAAACCGCCTAATCCAATCCCCCGCACAACCCCATGAATTCCGAAACCGCTACCGTCAAACAGGTCGCTCTTGAGAAAGACGGCGTCGGCAACTTTTCCTTCCCGGAGAGCCATAAGTTTGATGCCGGATATGGTCTGACCAAAGACACCATAGATTACATTTCGAAGGTGAAGGACGAGCCCGCCTGGGTGAATGAGTTTCGTCACAAGGCACTTGAGACTTTTCTTTCCAAACCGATGCCCACCAACTGGGCGACCAAGGATCTGGAAAACATCGATTTCGATGCCATCCGCTACTATCTTTCCGATGGAGCCACGCCAAAGCGCTCTTGGGACGATGTTCCTCCTGAAGTGCTTGAGACCTTTGATCGCCTTGGCGTCCCTGAGCAGGAGCGGGCGTTTCTTGCCGGGGTTGAGGCGCAATATGATTCCGAAGCGGCCTACTCGAACGTCAAGGAAGCACTTGCCGATGAAGGGGTGATTTTCGTGACTTGCTCGGAAGGACTAAAAGAGCACGAGGAAATTTTCCGCCCTTGGTTTGGCAAAGTGATTCCTACCGGTGACAATAAATTTTCTGCTCTGAATTCCGCGGTAATGTCGGGTGGTTCCTTCATTTACATTCCTCCGGGCGTGAAGGTGAAGCACCCCCTCCAGGCCTATTTCCGCATCAACTCTGAAAACTTTGGTCAGTTTGAGCGCACGCTCATTATTGCCGACGAAGGCGCAGAAGTGATGTATATGGAAGGCTGCACCGCTCCGAAGTTTGAGACCGCGACCCTGCACTCGGCAGTCGTTGAGTTGGTCGCGATGAAGGGAGCCAAGATCCAATACATCACGGTTCAAAACTGGTCATCAAACGTCTTCAATCTCGTCACCAAGCGTGGCCTCGCTCACGAAGATGCCGAAATCCGCTGGATTGACTGCAACATCGGCTCACGCCTCACCATGAAGTATCCCGGGGTGGTCATGAAAGGCGAGCGCGCCCGTGGCGAAGTGATCTCGATTGCTCTTGCAAACGATGGACAGCACCAGGACACAGGAGCCAAGATGATCCACGCCGCCAACAACACGACTTCAAACGTCGTCTCCAAGTCGATCTCGGTTGGCGAAGGCCGTTCCACCTATCGTGGACAGGTTCACATTCCCAAGCATCTGAAGGGTTGCAAGAACAACACTGAATGCGATGCCTTGCTCATAAACACCAACAGCCGGACCGACACCTACCCTGCCATTTCGGTGAAGGGGAACCAGCACGTCACCCAGCACGAAGCGAGTGTCAGTCAGGTTTCCGAAGAGATGCTCTTCTATATGCAGCAGCGAGGCCTCTCTGAAGCGCAGGCCATGTCCCTCGCCGTCAATGGATTCATCAACGATCTCGTCGAAGAATTCCCAATGGAATACTCGGTGGAGCTCAAGCGCTTGATCGACCTCGAGATGGAAGGATCCGTTGGCTAACTCTAATTTGGCTCCTCCCGAGCCACCACTCTTTCACACTCACATAAATGTCTGCTACTTTTGCATCTCCCGCTCTCAAGGAATTTGATGGGCTCGATTGGCCGGTTCGTACCGAGGAAAACTGGCGCTTCGGCTCCTGGAAAGAGGCAAACCTTTCCGGACTTGAGACCGTCGGAGCTGGAACGACCGGCGAACTTCCTGGGCCCCTGGAAGGCTTTGAGCGAATTGTTTTTGCCAATCGTGATCTTGTCTCGGGTTCGTCCGCTTCTGCCGAGCTGGTGGACGGATCCTTTGGCCCAACCTCCCGTCTCGGTTCTCCCAAGCTTGCTGCTCTCCATACCGCCAAGTCCAAGCACACCCTCCACATCCGGAGTACCACCGATGTCTCGCTTGAATTGATCTACTTTGTTTCCGGAGAAGGTTTGTTCCTTCCCGGTGTTGTGATTGAGGCCGAAGCCGGCGCTAATATTCGGGTCGTAAAGCGTTTCATCTCAGTGGATGATTCAGCTGCCATAGTGCTCACCGCGACCGACGTACGTGCCACTGAGAACTCCAAAGTCACTTGTCTCGTAACCCAGGAATTAAATGAGAACAGCAAACTGATTCGTTTTGCGGACTCGACCTTGCAGGCTGCTTCGCACGCCAAGCTTGCGGTTGTTCACACTCGCGCCAAGTGGGTCCGCGAAGAGACCTACTCGACCGTTGATGGTTCCGATGCCAAATCGGAGATTTTGTCTGTCTCCCTGCCGGGTACCGGCCAGGAGTATGACCAACGGACCTTCCAGCATCATGGAGCCCGCAACACCTACTCAAACCTTCTCTTCAAAAACACCTTGTTTGGGAAAGCAAGGACCATTTTCTCCGGATTGATCTTCGTTGATGAGGGAGCGCACGGAACAGATGCCTACCAGACGTGTCGAAACCTCATGATGACGGACGAGTGTGAAGCTCACTCGATGCCGGGACTTGAGATCAATGCCGACGAAGTGAAGTGTTCCCACGGAAGCACCTGCTCACGGGTGAGTGACGAAGAGATCTTTTACCTCATGGCTCGCGGGGTCCCATCGAAGGATGCCCGTTCTTTGGTGGCCCGGGGTTTCTCAGTCGAAGTGATCGAACGCCTGGAAGACGAACAACTAGAGGCTCTGGCCATGGAAGTGGTCGCCCGCAAGTTTGCGACTGTGGACTAATTTCCCCGCTTGATCCGGTGGAAGCGGGATGTTCGGAATTGATTACACCAAAAAGGAGCGCGGCCCTGCAACTAGCGGTGAGAGGACGGGCTACGTTCTCTTCTCCCTGCTGATCTCCTTCTTTTTCATTCTCGAAATTTTTGATAACTACGAGCCCAAAAAGCTGAGCGCGGTGGCTTTCCTCCTGGCGTGGATGCCGCTCACTTTTCTACACGAGTTTGGCCATGCTGTCCTTGCCCGTCTGGTCGGTTGGGAGGTAAAGGAATTCGTGGTCGGCTTTGGCCGCATCGTCAAGGAGTTCCATTTCCGTGGCACGAAGGTCGAGTTCAGGATGGTGCCCATTTCCGGATACATGCTTCCGGGATACACCCTGGAAAGCTGGGGTCGTTTGAAAAGTGCCCTCGTTTATTTTGGCGGACCCGGGATCGAGCTTCTTGTGTTTTTCGCAATCAATTCCATCATCGGATTCGATACTTTCCTCAATGCGAGCGAGGATCTCGTTGAGATATTGATGCAAGGAATTGCTCTCAGCGCGTTGACAAGCGCAGTGATTAATTTGATTCCGATGAGTGCCATCACCGATGAAGGAGAAACCCCAAATGACGGGCTTGGGATCTTGTTATCGCTTTTCGGAAGGAGTGGTTAATTTTACTTCGCTGCCAACAGAACGCCGTGGCTGAAAGACTAGCCCGCACCGCCGGATGCGTGGATACTACTACTTCATCCAGTGATCTCAGTGATGGTGACCACCTCGTAACCCTCATCGGCGAGCTGGTTACAAGCGATGGTGGTCTGCTCGGCGAGACTTGTGGCGTCGGTCCAGTGCGGCGAGGTTTTGAGCTCGCTGCCACTTAGAAGGCCCCTCTTTTTCATAGGCCCGGATGGAGCATGAACGAAGACGGATCTGTATTTCATTGCTTTAACATGGAGGAGGAGGCTTATTTCATCGGGGGAGCTTCGTAGCGTTCACGGAGACGATTGAACTCCTGGGTGAGTTCTTCCTTCACCTTGGCGTAGGCAGGGCTGTTATGGACGCTTTTTAATTCCTGCGGGTCTTTGACGAGGTCGAAGAGTTGCCATTCGTCGGTCTCGGGGAGGTAGAACAATTTATGCGTCTCAGTACGGACGCCGAAGTGCTGCGGGACGTTGTGCTCACCTTTTTCGTAGTAGGAATAGTAGAGGGATTTACGCCATTCCTTTGAATCGTCTTTGAGAACAGGGGTGATGGATTTTCCCTGGATCTCGGTGGGAATTTCGACTCCGGCTGCTTCCAGGAAGGTGGGGGCGTAGTCGATGTTTTGGATCATCTCCTTGGGTCGTGAGCCGGGCTTGGTGACACCGGGCCAGCGGATCGCAAATGGCATCTTGAAGGATTCCTCGAACATCCAGCGTTTATCGTACCAACCATGTTCGCCGAGGTAGAATCCCTGGTCGGAGGCGTAAACAACGATGGTGTTTTCAGCGAGGCCGTTTTTGTCGAGGTAGTCGAGCATGCGGCCCACGCTTTCATCGACCGCTTTAACGGTGGCGAGGTAGTTTTTCATGTAGCGCTGGTATTTCCAACGCACGATGTCCCTGTGGCTCATCGTCGGAACTTTTTCGATGAAGGCCCTGTTCTCCGGACCGAAGTGGGCGTCCCATCTTTCTTTCTGGGGCCCGGTCATGCGGCGGTATTCCACGGTTGGGTAGCGATCCAAGCCCGGGAGTTCGACTCCGTTGCGCTCGTCTTTGCGAACCTTGGCATCGTAAGCCCAGTCAAAGTGGCGGTCGATTTCCATCTCGTTCTTCGCGAGTGTTCCGCTACGGTTTTTGTAGTTGTCGAAGAGGGTGGGGGGCTCCGGAATGGTGACGCCCTCGAAGGCTTTGAGGTGACGCAGGGCTGGCGCAAAAGTGCGGTGCGGCGCCTTGTGTTGGCACATCAGGAAGAAGGGCTTTTGCTTGTCCCGTTTGTCGAGCCACTTGATTGCTTTTTCCGTAGTGATGTCGGTGCAGTATCCGTTGAACTTCTTGGTGGTGCCGTCCATCTGCTTGAAGACGGGATTGTAGTAGTTGCCCTGGCCGGGAAGGATTTCCCAGTAGTCGAACCCGACGGGATCTGAAACAAGGTGCCACTTACCGATGACGGCGGTGTTGTAGCCGGCTCCGTGAAGAGCTTTCGAGAGAGTCCACTGCGATTGATCGAGGCCCTTTCCGGAGTTGCGAAGGAAGCCGTTTTTGTGGCTGTGTTTTCCGGTCATGATGGTGGCCCGGGAAGGGCCGCAGATGGAATTGCCGCAAAAGGAGTTTTCGAAGATGGCTCCGCTCGCCGCGAGGCGATCAATGTTGGGCGTGGGAGCGACCTTGGCGAGATCTCCACCATACGCCGAAATGGAGCGAAGGGCGTGATCGTCCGAGAAGAGGAAGAGGATGTTGGGTTGTTTGGCTGTGGCCAGAGAGACACAGGCAAGAGCCAGGAAGGGGAGCAGTTTCATAGTGTGATATTGGTTTCTTTTGGGAGATTCACATGGCAACCGCAAAACGCCAAGTCGCTTTGAATTTTTCGCGTGAAGGTTCTTTCGAAAGAATGGGGCGGGATAAACCTGTATGATAGCTTCATGAAATCCCTCCTGCTCGCAGCGACTTCTGTCTTGATGGCACTTTTGTGGTCAAGTGAGGGTGGCGCCGAGGCTCCCGATCCGGTTCGTGTTCTCATCATCGATGGCCGGAATAATCATGATTGGATTTCCACGACCGAGTCATTGCGGGCGACCTTGCATGCCACCGGGCGATTCGAGGTGAGCGTGTCTACTGCGCCGGATTCGGGACTACCCGAAGCGCCCCGCCGGCCACGGGGTGATGATCCAAAGGTGCTCGCAGCTTTTGAGGAAGCGCAAAAGCGATACAAGGCTCTTCCCAAAAATGAAAGCGCCTGGAGTCAGTGGCAGATTGATTTCTCCCAATACGACACCGTCATTCTCAACTACAATGGGCCGCGCTGGCCCAAGGCGATTGAAGAAGGATTTACCAAATTCGTGCGGGAGGGCGGGGGAGTTCTGGTCATTCATGCCGCGAACAATTGCTTCACCGATTGGCCGGAGTATAACGAGATGATCGGACTCGGCTGGAGAAAGCCGGGCTTTGGAAAAATGGTGACCGTTGACCCTGAAACCGGAAAAGCGGTGGAGAGTGGGTCGGATCAGGGAACCGGTCATGGGGCGAAGCATCCGTTCAAAGTAACCGTCAGGGCGCCCGAGCATCCCGTCATGAAAGGGCTGCCCAAGGTCTGGCTGCATGCGAAGGATGAACTTTACCATCGACTGCGGGGATCAGCTCAAAATCTCACCGTGCTTTCGTCGGCCTATTCGGATCCCAAGACCGGGGGGTCGGGAAATCATGAACCGATCACCCACGAGCAGACCTTTGGGAAGGGCCGGGTTATCGTGACCACGATGGGGCATTTCTGGCCTGGAGATGTGGATCGGAAGTCCCTCCATTGTCTCGGATTCCAAACGATCGTGGCGAGGGCTGCGGAGTATCTGGCGACTGGAAAAGTCACTTTGCCAGTGCCTGAAGGTTTCCCGGCGGAGGACGAGGAGAAAATTGTCCCACCTCATCAATTGGGATCTTCGCAGGCCATCCCGGCGACCGATTGGAGAAAGGTGAAGGAGGAGAATGAATTTCATCCGCTGACGGTGTTGCAGGCGCTCGATGCCTTCGAACTTGCGCCGGGTTTCCAAATTGAAAATGTCGCGGCTGAGCCCGATGTCGAAGAGCCGGTTCTCGCAGTTTGGGATGGCAACGGGGCGATGTATGTCGCGGAGATGCGGAGTTACATGCAGGATGTTGAAGGAAATGGAACCAAGACGTTGAAGAACGGCCGGGTCAAACGTCTTGAAGACACCAATGGCGACGGTCGCTACGACCGGGTGACGGTGTTTGCCGATGGATTGAATCTTCCCCGCATGATTCTCCCGCTCGATGACCGCATTGCCATTGTGGAAACGGATACGACTTCGGTCTATTCGTTTCGGGACACCGACGGCGATGGTGTTTCAGACGAGAAGGAATTGCTTTGGAAGGGAAAGGAAATCCCACCGACCAAGTCGGTTGAACATCAGGACTCGGGCTTGATCTGGAACCTCGATAATACCATTTACGTTTCTTATAATCACACCAAGTATCGTTTCACCGATGGCACGTGGCGCGGTCTCAATGCGCAAAACATCTGGGCCCAGTGGGGACTGGATCATGACGAGACCGGGCAAATTTTTTACTCCTCCAATTCCGATCCCTTTTTCTCGAGCCAGATGCCCCGTGAGTACTGGGGCCTGATTGATCATCGTGGTGGCCCACGTCCCCGGGACTCCGAACCGGTGGCCTTTGGGGCTGCTTACGATCTGTCCTTTTTGGAAATGAAAAACCTCTGTCCGACGAAGGACCGGGGGGGGGCGAATACCGCTCGCCGTGGAATGACCTCGGCTGGCGGACAAAGCGTTTACAAGGCAAACAAGCTTCCGGTCGGTTACCTTAAGAGCTTCTTCATCACCGATCCCACTGCCCACGTGGTGAGGCAGGGATTGGTGACTGATCGCGATGGCCAACGCTTCCTGATCCATCCTCATGGGCAGGAGGAATTTTTGATCTCACCTGATATCTACTTTCGTCCCGTCAATACCCACATCGGCCCCGACGGAGCAATCTACGTGGTTGATATGGCGCGGGGGATTATTCAAGATGCACCCTGGCTCAGTCCGGGACCGCGTGAATTTATCCGGGGAGCGGGATTGGACAAAGTGATTCGACGGGGCCGCATCTGGCGCGTCAGCCATCAGGACCATCCTCTCGCTTTCGAGAAGCCCCGCATGCTTGAAGAAAGGACGGCTTCGCTGGTAAGACATCTGGACCACCCTAATTCGTGGTGGCGAATGACCGCCCAGAAGCTGATCATTTTGCGGGAAGACCGGGATTTGGTGATTCCTCTCTTGAAGGATCAAATCCAATACACCCAGAACGCTCTCGGTCGTCTGCATGCTCTTTGGACTTTGCATGGAATGGGCGCAGAGAAGGAAATCCTCCCCGTGGCTCTTAAGGATCGTGATTGGCGGGTTCGCGCCGCTGCAGTTCGCATGCATGAGCCTATGATCAAGGAAGGGAATCACTCCGCTCTCCTTCCCTTGGTCGATGACAAGCATCCCGAGGTCGCCAAGCAGCTCATTCTCTCACTGGGTTGGTCGAAGGATCCTGCTGTTTTTGACCTGATCGGTCGTGCGATTGAAAACCATCCCGCCCACCTCGGCGTGACCCTGGCGGGAACGGTCGCTCTTTGGAAACAAGAAACGGCCTCCGTGAAGAGACTCCGGTCTGGCGAAGCGTTCAAGACGCTCAAAGATTCCGCCACCACCGCCACCCGTTGGAAACAGGCCTTGGCGCAGTGGAACCGGGGGCTGACCCTTCCGGAGGAGATGCCGAAGGATGACACCCGCAAGATTCAAGGTGGGGAGGTTCTTTACTTTCAGAACTGCGTCAGCTGCCACGGGCCGGACGGGAAGGGAACAAAAATCCCGGGAATGAAGACTGCCCTGGCCCCTTCGCTGGCGGATTCGAAGCGGGTTCACGGACCCCTTGCAGGTCTCATGCCGGTGATGGCAAACGGCCTCATTGGCCCTATCGACGGCGTGACTTACCAGGCCAACTATATGGCCCCCGCTCACGCCCTGGGGATCACCCGAGATGACCGCCTCGCCGAATTGCTGTCCTACTTGCGCTATGCCTGGGGCGGGAATCCCACCTTGATCAAGCCGGATGAGGTCAAAGAATGGAGGCGGAAGCTCAAGGAACGCACCACGCCGTGGACAGATGAGGAGCTAAAAGAAAAATTGCGCCAGGAAAAAGGGATGATCGAACTTCCACAGAAATGAAGCATCACAAATTGGTGAAAGGTTAATATTGGAAGCCTTAAAGTGACGGGCATGGATTTTTGCTCTAACTTTTGGCCATGGTTGAAGAAGAACCTCAATTTGAAGTTGTCCTCAAGATGGTTCTCTGGGACGAAGATCGGGAGGCGATTTTTCATCGTCTTCAGGTTAACAAAGTCACGGGAGAGAGGGCCGAGGCCATTTATCGTGCGGCCCGTGCCGAGAGGGTCAAGATTCTCCGCGGTGATGGGTTCAAAGCCCTCGGAGCGGGCTTGGCTTGTTTCACCGCAGCCGTGGCCTGTTACTTTGGATTTAGACTGGATGAACTTGAGGTCAGCCGTTTTGGCGAGGGCTTCATTGCCCTTCCATTCCTTCCATGGTTTCTCGGATTTTTCGCGGCCATCTTATTCGGTTTTGGAATCTGGAAGGTGGTTCAGGGCTTGTTTGAAATGCTCTTTGCTTCGACTAAAAAAGGATCGATTGCCGACCGTTAGTGCGAAGCGACGCGAATCAGGGCAATGAATCCGGGTTTACGTTTCTCCTGAAACGGCCAATTACCGGTGTAAGCGGGTCTGGCGTCAGGATTGCGAAGAACGAGGTAGTCCCCTTCAGTCAAAAGAATTGATGATTTGATCCGGTCACTCCGGAATATAGGTTTTTCAATTCTGTTTTCGGTAATCACGACGGGGACCTTGCGGCCAAGCCAATCAGTGGCATCGGTGGTGATTGGCTTACCGTAATTGACGAAGCCGAGGAGGGTTTTGCGATCAAGGGTTAAGTTCAGGTCGACGAAGCCATCAGCTGATTTTTGGCCGGTGAAAGACACGGTTGTCCCGATCTGTGTGGTCTGAAATGACTTGGGTGTGGCGGGCGTGACTGGAAATCCGCTACCAACAATTTTCCGGTCGGCGCGCGGGAGTTGGGGAGGGGTCCACTCTGTTGGGTAGACAAATTTCTTTTTGTTGCCGAGTGTTTTGGTCTGACCCGGTGCGGCGCTGATGACGCCGGAGAAGCTGGGCTGGCGATCCAGTTTTCTGAGCAGGTCGGAGGCATGTTGTGGCGACATCGATTCGATTCCTTGCGATCCAAATGGATGTTTGGCAGGAACATCGAAGATGCGAATCTCGTAGGTTAATCCCTTTTGCACGGCGGCAAGAGGGGGCTCGGGTTTGGGAGTGCTGCAGGATGAAAGCAGAAGGGGGATTCCGGTGGCACTAAGGCGCGCGGACTGTCTAAAGAATCGTAGGTGATGATTCATCCTGGCTTCTTAGCAGACTGGCATGGGGCTTCAACGTGTTTCGTGGTTTGGAGGGCCCTTTGAAGTGTTACGGAATGACGACACGTTTGAGAATTTCGATTGCAACCAGGAGGTGATTGTCGTCACGGCGTGAGTTTTTCTACTGCGAGGGTGAGGGCGTCTTCGTCGCCAACATTGCCGGGGAAGATGACGTAAGCGAGGCCGGGGTGGAGGGTTTCATTGCCGATGGTCCAGACGGGAACTCCGGGGAGAATCTGGCCAAGGACCTGGGCCTGCCTGACCCCTAGGGCTTCGGTTGCAATGTCGGATGAGGTGCTGCTGCCTTTGGTAACGAGGAACGAGGGGCGGTCTTTGATCCCGCGAACAATTTCGACCAGGGTTTTGGAAACCGCTTTGGAGGTGGCGGGATCGTCATCACCATCGATCCGCTTGCGCGAGGTGAAGAGGGCGACATTTTGGCCGGAAGTCAGGGTGGTTTGAACGTCGGAGATGGTAATCTTGAGATTGAAGGTGGAATTGATGATGTCCGGGACGCTGAGCTTGATCCCGGTGAGATTGGGTGAGTTTTTGAGGAGATGGTTTAGTTGGTCGGTCGTCTTGGGGACGTGGGAGCCGACGATAATAAGCCCACCGTTTGGGTTGGGGTCGAGGTCCTGAAGTTGCCATGGCTCGAGAGGCGGGCGGGAGGGGATTCCGGCGAGCGATTGAACGAAGGAAGCAGCCGAGCGAATGATGAAGCGACGGTCGCTTTTGAGAAGGGCAAGTGAAAGGACGTTGAGGTCGCTGAGCGAACTTGCGTCGACGAAGCAGGTCGAACCATCCGGCAGGTCGGCGAGTTTGGTGTTGATGTCTCCGGAGCGAATGTCGACGAGGGAGAGGGATTGGAAACCGCTTTTGGTGAGTGGCTCACCGGCTTCGAGGCAGGGAATGAAAAGGGTGGGAGCCTTTGGGATGTCGAGAGCTTCGCGCAGGGTGTTGGTTTCGAGTGGGAACTTGCCCGGCAGAGAGGAGTCCGAACGCGAGATGACGATGATGTCGTCTTTAAACTCTTTGAGCGTTTTTCCAAGCGTCATGTTAAGCGCGGTGGTTTGTTCCGTGCCAAGCGATTTTGAATGGGTGAGAAGAAAAAGAACGGGAGGAGCTTCATCGATGGCGTCTTTAATCGTATTGGGGCTCAGATCAGTGAGGACGGGAACATCGAAGACGGTATTTGTTCCGCTTGGATCATCATCGAGAACGACCATGGTTTTTTTTGACGCAATGAGAAGGTTGTGGATTTCCGGAGTGAGGTCATCGGGGAATTTAGTGGGAAGTCCGGAGAGCAGTTCGTCTTTCGTCATGAGAAGTGAAGTTTATGGATGTGAGAGACTTCTTCGAGCTTGGTAGAAATGGACCGGGTGAGCTGGTCGGTGAATTGTTTATCCCCAAGGGCGGTTTCGGGCGGGATTATGGTCAGTCCATTTCAAAAAGCTAAGATTCTGTGCAACTTTTCTGCGTGCAGTCGGTTAGAACCGTAGCAAGCCACAGAAGATTTATGAAAAATTCGACATTAGCCCCCCTTTTTTTCCTGACCGCGGCAGTAGCTTTTGGGCTTGGTTGGGTTGCCCGCCCCGATTCGGGAAGCGATCAAAATCAAGTTTCCAAAAGTGATTCACCGGATCGTAAAAGTCGCTCGATCGGCGGATCGAGATCATCTGACAGCGGATCTCGTCCGAGCGGTCCAGAGTCCGAGTTTATTGCGAGGTATCTCGTGAACGGCTCCATCTCCGGCGAGGATATGAAGAGCGTGATTAAAGAGATTTCGGATACCAATGACCCACTTTTGCGCCAGAAGATGTTTGCCGCCTTGCTGGAGAATCTGTCGCCTGACAATGCGCGGAGCGCTTATCTTGCACTTCTAGAGGGCCGTCGTGGAGGGCCTTTTGGCCGTGGTGTTGACGATCAGGTTAGACTTTTGGCAAACGCCTGGGGTCGGATTGACGGTGCGGGTGCGGTTGCGGCGCTGAAGGAGATCGCGGCCGAGAAAGGGGAAGAAGGCAGGGATCGTGGCCGTTGGGGAGGTAGAGATCGTGGTCCCGGAGCGCTTTCCGGAGTGCTGGCCGGCTGGGCGACTGTGGATGGCGCGGCGGCTTCGGCTTACGTCAGCGGGATCGAGGATGAGCGCGAGCAGCGCGGAGCGGCTTTCGGTGTGCTTCAGGGAATGCTGGTCAACGGAGTGAATGAAGCGATGGGATTTGTTCGCAATCTTCCTGACAGTGAAGATGGCGACCGGACCAAGGGCTTTTACATGGCAATGGTGACCGACGAGATGCTCGAGCAAGGTTTGGATCAGGCCAAGAGCTGGGTGGATACCGTGAAGGAGCCCGAGCTCAGGACCGGTGCTCTTGCTCGGGTGACGATGGAGATCATGAATGAAGACCGAGCGGAGGCGGCGGAGTGGATTGCGCAATTTGGTGATGAAGATGCCGCAGCTCCGGCGGTAAGCCGCCTTGCCGATTCCTGGGCAGAAGAAGATCCCGAGGCAGTGATGGACTGGGCTGAGAATCTCTCTGGCAAATCGAAAGCGGAAGCCTACGAGGAAGCGATGCAAAGTTGGGCAGGTCAGGATCCGGCTGCTGCGGGAGAGTATTTATCGAGTCTGCAGGAATCACCCGAACGTGATGCTGCGGTGGGAGGATATGCCACTCGTGTTTCCCGCGAGGATCCAAGCAGTGCCATGGAGTGGGCCAAAACGATCAACGACGCCGGGGTCCGGGAGGAGACTATGGTCGATGTGGCCCGCGACTGGTATCGTAGTGACAAGGCTGCGGCTGAAGAGTGGATTGCTTCCAGCGGTCTTTCCGAGAAGGCGGTGGAGTCGATTACCACTCGCCGGGATTTTGGTCGCGGCGATCGGGGAAGATAAAAACTTAAATTTAATTCCAGATCATAAAATACCCGGCGCCGAAAGGTTCCGGGTTTTTTTGTGAGCTGATCCTGCGGTCGTTGCCAAACTTTACTTGAGCCTGATCGCTGACGGGTTAATCGCAGCATGCAATGCCGGCACAGTACGACACAGTGATACAGCAATCAAAATTGTGACAATAGCTTGAACACCAGCTGTCTTTCTCGTGCTAAATTTTTTTCTTCGAGCGCTTTTCTTTAGTCCGCCTCGTCCAGCGCGTAAGGAATCAGTTCGCGTTGCCGGTTTCGTCTTCGCGATCGTCCTTAAGTTTCGTGGCCAGTCCGCAAATTATGACTGCGGTGGCAAATCGTGAATGAATTCTACCACTATAGAATAGAGCGGCTTGGGAACGGAGTTGGGATTACAGCAGGTCCAAAGGGTGGTTTCCGGTTAAATCAGCGTTTCCTTACAAATCAAACGTCAGAATCACCCCAACCGCTGGATCCAAACCGCACCAGAAACTGCAAGCCCACCACCAAAGTTAACCCCTACCCAATCGACAACCGAGCCCTCGAAAAATTACAAAAAGAAGCTGCTTAAAATCGGTCAGCTCCCTTGACAGCAACCGGAGGCAAGGGGGTTTTCTATTAAGATGTCTTCAATGAAGCACGGGGTTGAAAGAGTTCCTGAAGCTTGAATCTCAAAGTGCCGCTCTCAGGCCGGTATCGAGGCTTCGGCGGCCGGCTTCGAGAATGGCGGTGGTGTTTCGGGTCGTTTCAATGGTGGCGAGATTTTCGCGCTTCCCGAGGATGAAGTCGGCGATGCTTTGGTAGCCGTAACTTGATTGCCCGGCAAAACGTCCGTTTGCGTCCGGAATATAACGATAGAAGAGTGGATTAGGTGTTTGGTGCCCTCCGGCATCCGAGGTAAAATCATACCCGCGACGGGCTTGGTCGACCCGCACTTCGCCCTCGTGATGGAGGGCGAAAAATCGTTGTTGTGAGTGGACTTCGGCCTTCGCAGCGATCCAAGAGGAGGTGTAAACGGCGGTGCCTTTGGTCCCGGAGTTGTTCAACCAATCGACCATCAGGGTGATGGAGTCTTCCGTGGGGAGGTCTCGCCCGGTGGCAACACCGGTGGAAGCTGAGGCCATGACGGAGACCGGGTGAGCGAGTCCTTCAAGAGTCCAGCAATGAAAATCGATGTGGTGCGCGTTGAGGTAGTAGGAAATGTCGGAGGATTTTCCGGCCCAGGCGCGGAAAGAATCGAGCTGGGATTTGGGTTGCGACATGTAGCTGGAGAAGTAAGAAAAATCCCCGAGATGGCGTAGCTTCTCTCTGGCGTCCGAGTAAATGGGATCCCAGCGTTTGTGAACCTCCATGGCAATCGTGACTTCTTTCTCGCGTGAAATCGCGATGAGCGAATCATGTTCCCCGACCGTTTTGACAATCGGTTTGGCGACGAGGACGTTCAGTTCTTTGTCGGCCGCCGCATGAGCCATCTCGTGATGGAGGTCGTCGGGAGTGAAGATAAGGACGGCGTCACCCGGTGTGAGTTCCTGCAGCGCCGCCTGCCATGCCCGGGGGTCTTGTTGGTCGTCGTCCGGAAAACTCCGGAAGGAGGTGTCGAGGCCGTATTGTTTCGCGATCAGGCGTTCAAAATGTGAGCGGACGAGGGGAAATTTGGAGCCGCTGGATCCGGCCAGAATGATCTCGGAGATGAATCCCCGCTCCCGCAGGTCGAAGAGAGTGAGAGCCACAACTCCAGCCCCTTTGTCGGAAGTAGACTCGGATCCGTTCACAAGGCCGGTGACGTATTCTCCAGTGCCAATAACGAGGATTTTGGGGGCGCTCATGATGGTTTACTCGATGATCTTGATTTGCGATTTGCGCGTCAAAACGATTGAGATTCGGCTGCTGCCGGTGCTCTTGCACACGCGTCCTTTGACTTCGATGGTCTTGCCGATCAAGGACTCAAGATAGGCTTCGTTCAGACCTGGCCCGGCTTTGCTTTTCTCGAGGCGTCCGGTAAATTCAGGCGGCTCGGGCTTGAACTGAAGATAGAGGACTGTCCCTGATTTGGATTTGGTGACTGTCTGCACCACGGCACGTAGCGGGATGATTTGACCTGCTTCGGCAAATTGCTGTCGAATCTGGGTTTCGTCATCGAGGGTGTAGTATTCCTGAAAAAGATAGCTGACGATGATGTCCTCAGAATCAACGATGCGTAGGACAGACGGCGAGGCGAAAAAGCCGCGCAGAGTGACCTTGTTCCGGAGGGCTGACTTGACTAGTTTTTCGGAACCCGCCGGGGGCACGGCGCGAAGCGCGGAGTCAGGAATGATCATGCGGCCTTTTTCATCGATTCCGTCGAGTGACGTCTCAAAGGTGATCCACCTGCCAATTTTGTGATCAAGTGAATAGGGACTCGTGGGGTCGACTGTGGCGAACCCTGCGGCTTTTTTGGGGCGGGCCGTTGGTTCTAGCTCGGGGACTTCTTGAGCGATGGGTTCGATGACGGCAATGGGCGGGATTGCCTTCGCTGTTGTTGGAGGGGTGACGGGCTCCGGAGTGCTTGCAAGAACGATGGGTTTTTCTTCGGCCGGGTTTTCGCGATTGGCAAGCTTCCACCCGAAGTAGCCAATCGCACCAAGTAAAAGAACGAGAAGGGGAAGGACTCTGAGAGAGGAAGAGCTGGCAGCCGAAGGAAGGGCTGTGACCGGCACGGAAGGGGCCGGCGGTGCTTCGATCGCAGCGACCATGGGTGTCGAAGTGAGTCCGGCTTGGTGCCTGAGGTAGGTGGAGAGGGCGTCATACTTCGCCTGAACGTCGACAAGTTCGGCGGGATGAATCCCCTCGGCAAAGGCAGCAAACCATGAAAGGTAGTCGATGGAAAAGGTATCGATGGCTTGCTCTCCCTCGCCGCAGATCACGATGGATCCCGGCGTGAAGGCGACGGTCCCGGCGACCGGGCCAAGGGCAGTGATGATCGACCCGGCGTGCCCCTGAATTCGCAAACACTCTTCTTCGGTGAGATCGAAGTCGCGAACGCGGTCCGTGAGAAGAATGCCGTCCCACCATCGGGCTGCGATCCAGGGGAAGCCGTCAACAGGATCGAGGCCGCCATCAACGACCGGGCGGAGGCAGTTGTGGCCGAGCTGCATGAGCTGATCCAGCGCATGCTCAAAGGTGCCACCTTTGAGTTTTTTGAGGATATCATCCCCGTATTTGAGACGGACAATTGCAAGAGACACCTGATCGCGTGTTGTTACGCGGTAAACGACGAGATTCCCGGTCTGGTGAACGAGTTCCTCGATGTGATAGTCGGTCTGCATCAAAGGTCTCCGGAGGCTGACCGACCCGGCGGGTGAAGCCAAACGGAAAAGTTGGTGACCTTGTTAGCGGGTGGTTTTATCGGGACGAGGCTACCGTTGCCGTCGGACAAGACCTCAAAGAGCCGGATTCCACGTGCCTGGAATTTTTGATGAAGTTCGATTCAAAGCGGGAAGATCGCTGCGGGCGATGGGGCACCCGGTGGCGAGGAAGAGCTTCAATTGTCAGCAAGGCTGTCGCTGAGGAGGCGATAGGCGTCGGTGGAGTAGCCTGAATTGATGAGAGTTTCGAGGTCGCGTTTGGCTAGAGCCTTGTTTCCCGTAAGGGCGTGGATGAGGCCACGGTCGGCGATGAGGGTGAGGTCGGGGCGCTCCGGATTGATACGCGGAGTGATTTCGACGAGGGCGGCGCGCAGGTCGGCTTGGGCGGATTTCTTGTTCTTGAGAATCATGAAAGCGCGGGCCCGGCGGATGAGCCAGGATGAGCGGAAGCGGGAGGAGGTGAGCTCTTTCTGGATAATGGGGAGGACAGTTTCGGTTTGTCCGGCGGTGAGGGCGGCATCGATCCAATTATTACGAACGACGATGGATTTCGTGCGGTTGGCGGATTTTTTCAGGACGGTGCTTGCCTCCCCGGGGCGTTGTAGGTCAAGGAGTAATCCGGCGTGGAAGAGGTCGAGCGCGGGATCATCGTTGGGCCGCATGAGATGGAGGGCGTCGCAGAGTGAGCAGGCTTTTTCGAGTTGCCCACGCTGCGCGGTGTAGTTGGTGAGGAGGAAATGTGCCTCAAATTTTTCTTCTTTGGTTTTTGCGAACTGCTGGTATCGCGAAATGAGGGGAGGTGCCTTCTTATTGGTGCCGAAAAGCTGAACCAGGGCGACGAGAGCCCGTCGGTTTTCGGGCTCCAGTTTTAGAGCGGATTCGAGGTCCTCGATGGCGTGGACCTTCTCCTGGAGCGCGCGAAATTCGGTCGCGCGCTGGTAGTAGAGATCGGCGGTGGGATGGACTTCGATCTTCGCGGTCAGCGCCTTGATCGTCTCGGAAACGTCATTGTGCCCGCATGCCAGAGCGGGTGCAAAGATGAGAATGAGCGAAAGAAGACGCGGGCGGAGCATGACTATTTCGCGAGGAGAAGTCTGGGGTGCAGGGTGAAGTCGGAACTTTTGATGTTCACGTTGTGCCCTTCGATGGCGAGGACGTTCTTTTGCCCCGGCCTGAGGATATTCGAGATTCCTTTGAGCGGGAAGTATTCAAAGCCCTTGGCGTCGTGATTGGTGAAGCCATCGGCATCTTTACCCTGTTTCTTGTCAACTCCCTGGCGGTGGACTTCGTGTCCGTTAAGATAGGCGATGAAGGCGTCGTCGTATGAGACGTGAAGACCAAGTTTGTCCAGCTTGGCATTCTTGGGGAGTTGGAATTCCTTGCGGATGTAAACGGTGGTGAACTTACCACGCATGTTGATCTCGGTGGTGTCATCGTTGTCGCCGTAACCGAAACCGGCTTTGCCGGTTTTCCAAGAGGAGATGTCATAGTTCGGAGCGGCCCAGTCGGTGATATCACCCGATGGATGCGAACCGGCGAGGTAGGACCAGGTTTCGTTTTTGTCGATGATGACGGTGGCGTTTCGCGGAGGCTTTGGACCGGCTTGTGGTTGTGCACGGCGCAGAGGTTCCGGCTGCCAGGGGTTTTCGACGACGGTGTGGGTGACATCGCCGCTCTTTTTGATGGCGAAGGTGTCGCGAATGACGCCGTTGGAATTGAGCATCTCTCCTTTGATGGTGTCGTCGGCGATGGTGATGAGGCACGAGCCGTGGTCGAGAATGATTTTGCGCATCACGGGGTGGGTGCCCGACCGTCGGTTGGCGGTGCCGCCGTGGCCAGTGACGATGGAGACGTGGCCGTTGTTTGGTTTCAAGCCTTCGCTTTTCCGGTAGGCTCCGTCGCCCGCGGGATCGCCGTCGCTATCATCGAGGATCACTCCCTTGGCGACCGAGGGTGTTTGATAGGCTCCGTCGATGAGCATGGAGCGCTCGTAGATGTGAGAGTGGCCGGTGAAGACAAGGTCAACGCCACCGCTTTCGAGGATGGGCATGATGTGTTCGCGCATCTCGACGAGCTGGCCTTCGCGATCGGAATCGTGAGAGCCTTTGGTATAGGGAGGATGGTGGAAGAAGGCGATGAGGAATTCCGCTTTGGTCTTTTCGAGATCGGCCTTGAGCCACTGTGCCATTTCGCCGGTTGGGCGACGATCAAGGTCATGGGAGTCGAGGCAGATGAAGTGGACCTTTCCCCAGTCGAAGGAGTAGAAGGCCTCCTTGCCGGACGGGAGTCCGCCGGCCTCGGCTTTGGTGGGGCTGATGAAGGCGTCATAGAATGGGCCGATGCCGGTTGCTCCCTTGGAAGTGCGTCCTTCGTGGTTGCCCATGGATCCCCAGCAAACGGTGTTGCGGAGGGTGGGCTCATACATTTTGAAGAAGCGATCGCTGAATTCCTTGTTGGTTCCGGAGCCGTAGGCCATGTCGCCGACGTGAAGGTAGAGATCGATGGGTTGGTCGTTTTTGGCGGTGTGCTCGACCATGGCGGTATGGACTTGCGCCTGTGCCTTGCCGCCGGTGCCGGAGTCACCCACAACCCAAAAATAAACCGGGGTATCGGAACCCGGGACAGGGTTGGTTTTGAAACGATAGGATGAATCGGCAGGAGTCAGGCGCTTGTTCCCATCATAAATCGCGTAGTAGTAGCTGGTGAGTGGCTTGAGGCCGGTCACGGTGGCTTCGAATTGGCGTGTATCGACCGGGGCGTCCTTGAAAATAGGATTTTCCTCACCGAGCGACGGGTGTTTCCGGGTGATGATTTGCTTGGCAGGAACTTCCGATGACAAGTCATCCACAGTTGTGCCAAAAACGACTTTTGGTGTCATCTCGTTGCGAGAACGCCAAACGACGCGAATGGAGTTGTCGGTTGCCAGCTGAACATAGGGCTGGCGGGAGAACTCCTCGACGATTGCGGAGGTGGCGATGAGGGAGCTAAAAAAGAGGAAAACGAGGCTTTTCATGTGCGAAGGATTGGAGGTTGAGAGATTTTCAGGATTTCGCAACCCAGATTGTAAGTTTGACGGAAGACCAAGGACGGGCGTATTTTGAGGGTCCTATGAAACTGTTTTCACTCCCGCTCCTCTTGATTGGCTCGTTGGTCCTTAGTTCTTGCAGCTTGATTGGTTCAGCTACGCGACTTCCGATCCGAACCTTGCAGGGTGTTGGGAGAGCGGTCGGTCTTGGCCTTGAGCAGACCGAGGTTCGAGGGGAGGAGCAAGCTGCGAAGCCAACCAAATGGGAGTCTGTCCGGGGGGATTGATATCCCGGGCTGCAAGTGCTTATTCGCCGATCAGCGTTTCGTTTTCATGCCTTTACTCATTGCTTCGCCAATGAGGTAGTAGCTTTCCCGAATTGCGTGACCGTGAAATTGTTGGGAGCTGTGACTGCGGCCATTTGCATGGCTTCCGAGAAGTCGAGGTTCACGGTCGTGCCACTGCCCCAGACCCGTTAACGCGTGCGGTCACTGAGGTCTGCGGGCCCGACAGCCGCTCTGAATTCGAGCTGGGATTGGGAAAGGGGCCGAAGGTGGTCAGGGAGCCGCCGCATTAATCCCGGGTTTGAAATTGATGAGATCATCGGACCAAAACAACCCGTAAAATTCGACGGGATTTGATTTTCAGGTCAGGATAATTTCCTCGGTTTCATCAAATTACAAAACATCTAATACTCCGAGCGGTTGGCGGGCCTCGTCACTTTCAACGATCTGCATTCCGGTGGGGTTCATGTGGTTGAAGCCGTCCCCCCCAATCCGGGCGGTGAAGGATCCTCCTCCGAGGGCCAATTTTGGAGCCTTCGTCCCTTTTGCCTTTGCTGGCTGGTCTTGCCGGCGCTGATGCGCCGGAGGCGGTAAACTGGTGAATTAAGCGGATTTTGGACCGCCGCTGATAATCTCGGCGCTCGTGCCTGCTTCGTAGTTCTTGAAATTGGCGAGAAAGAGGTCGGCAAGTCCCTGCGCGCTGGTGTCAAAGGCTGCTTTGTCATCCCAGCTGTTGCGGGGAACGAGGATGTCCGAAGGAACCTCGGGGACTTCGGTGATCGTTTCGAAGCCAAACACAGGATCGGTCTCGGTAGGTGCCGATGCGAGCTTACCATTGTAAATTGCTTCGACGATGGAGCGGGAATACTTGAGCTTGATGCGTTCACCGGCATTGTAGCCGCCCTTGATCCAGCCGGTATTGACGAGCCAAACGTTGACTTTGTGGCTCTTCATTTTTTCGGCGAGGAGTTTGGCGTAGCGCGAGGGATGAAGGACGAGGAAAGGTGCTCCGAAGCAGGCCGAGAATGTTGCGGTGGGTTCGGTGACGCCCATCTCAGTGCCAGCCACCTTGGCGGTGTAACCGGAGATGAAGTGATACATCGCTTGCTCTTCGCTGAGTTTGGCAACGGGAGGGAGGACGCCGAAGGCATCGCAGGTGAGGAAGATGATATCGGTCGGATGACCGGCGATGCAGGGGACGAGGGCGTTGTCGATGAACTCGATGGGGTAGGCTCCACGGGTGTTTTGCGTGAGCGAGGTGTCATGGAAATCGACGTTGTAGTCTTCGTCGTGAACCACGTTTTCGAGGACCGCTCCGTAGTGAAGGGCGTTGTAAATATCTGGCTCGGTTTCCTTGGAAAGATCGATGGCTTTGGCGTAGCAGCCGCCCTCGATGTTGAAGACCCCGGTGTCGGTCCAGACGTGCTCGTCATCACCGATGAGCATGCGGGTGGGGTCGGCAGAGAGGGTGGTTTTGCCGGTGCCGGAGAGACCGAAGAGGATGGCCGAGCGATTGGTCTTGGGGCAGGCCGTGGCCGAGCAGTGCATAGAGAGATGGCCCTTCATCGGCATGAGATAGTGCATCAGGGTGAAGACCCCTTTCTTCATTTCGCCGGCGTATTCGGTGCCGAGGATAACCATTTCCTTTTCCTCGAAGCAGACGTCGATGGAAGTCTTGGAAGTCATGCCTTCTGTGAGGCGGTTGGCGGGGAATTGGCCCGCGTTGTAGATTGTGAAATCCGGCTCGCCGAAGTCGGCCAATTCTTCTTTCGAGGGATTGATAAGCATGATCTGCATGAAAAGCGCGTGGTAAGGGCGGGTGCAGATGACGCGGACCTTGATGCGGTTTTCGGGGTCCCAGCCAGCAAAGGCATCGATGACGTAAAGCTGTTCGCGGGTATTGAGGTAGTCTTTGGCGCGCTCGCGGTTGATTTCGAAGGTGTGCTCACCGATGGGGATGTTGATATCGCCCCACCAAACGTGGTCTTTCGAGGCGGCATTTTCGGTGATGCGTTTGTCGCCGGGCGAGCGCCCGGTCTTTTCACCGGAGTAGGCAATGAGGGCGCCGAAGGCGGAGAGCGAAGTGGACGGCTCGTAGCGGATGGCATCCATGTAAAGGCGGGAGGCCGCCGGATTGCGGGCGACGTTCGGTTTCTCGAGGCCAAGGTGGGAAAGGTCGATGGTTTTCACGAAAAAGACCTAACACTTTCCGTGCCAGAGTAAACCTTGCGTAACGTGTGCGGGGAAAAGGCAAAAGGGGACGAGTCATTTGGATTTGATCGATCTTTCCGGAGCTACTGCGCCACTTTTAATAGTATTCAGAGTCATTGTCGTGGACGAGACATTCCCGTCGATCGATAAGCCACTTTTCTGGGTAACGAAGTCGATCTTGGTTGTGGTTTCGGGTCACTTCCATTTGATGAGATACTTGCGCGTCCCTTTCGGAGCAAGGGGTGTTCGATTTAAGAGGGGCCATGCGCTTCGTGTCCTCTGCAACCGTCACATTGACGGTTCCCAGGAAGGTCGGTCACGAAGGCTGCCCATTAAGGGGCCGTGATGAGGAAGCCGACCATTTTTGGTTTCTCGGCGGCCTCAGCCCCGGCTTCGCCAAGTTCGTCGATGGCAAAGAAGCTTTTAGGCACGTCAAAAGTGCTCAGGGGGAGCGCCGTTGCGAAGAAAAGGGGTACTAGAAATGTGGCGAGGGGATCGAATTCGTCTAAAGATTTCAGTTTAGGTCAAATTTCGGAGATAGTTTATTTCTTCAAAAACTCGACCATGGCGCGGCCCATGGCTTCACCGACCTTGAAGTGGCTTGTGCCGGAGTGGTTCCAGTGATAGCCGAAGCCGCTTGGAGATTCCTCGGTGCTACGTTTGAAGGATCGGGTGTCGACCGAGCGGATGGTGCCGGCGAAATCGGGAGAGGCTTTTGGATCTCCAAGTTTGAGCTGGATTTCGCAGAGCTCGTTACGAATTCCTTTCCCGCCCGTGCCAATCATGCCGGTGTTGGCGATGACGATGGGGAGTTTTGGAACCTCCAGGTCTTTGCGGAGATCGCGAATGAGGTTCTGCATGTTTTCGGAATATTCGGCGACCATTTCGGCGGAGCCGGCGTCGTTCCATCCCTGGTGCCAGCCGAAGCCGAGGATCTCGGTTTTTCGGCCTTTGAGTTCGGGGAAGTGAGTGCCGAGATTGGCTTGGACGTCTTTGACAATTTTGACCATCTCCCGATAGGAGGCGCCGAGGTTCTCCTCTTTGTATTTGACTTTTTTGTAGTCTGGTTTGCCGGACGCAGGTGGGCGGAAGTTGATGCCGAGTGAGTGACCGCCCCATGCAGTTTTGATGATGAGAATGGGTTCGTCGATGAGGTCGCCGACGAGGTTTCCGAATTGGAGCTCGGGGCCGAACCAGTTTCCCTTGCCGAAGCCGGGGGCGAGCTTGCCGGTGGTTTTTCCGGGAGCGGTGGAATAAACGAAAACGTCGTCTCGCTCGTTCCACTTTCCGTTGTCTCCAAGAAGGTGACCGATTCGTTTTTTGGTGTCCGGAGCGGTGGCAAGAGATCGCAGGCAATCGAGCCCGCCCTTGATTTCGCGTTGTGACTTTTTACTAGATTTGTCGTAATTTGGGTTGAGGCCCATTTCGACCTTACCGTGGCCGACCATGTTGGACTGCCCGGCAAGGATGAAGATTTTGACCGGGCCTTTGGGGACGCCGGCGTGGAGGAGGGTTGTTGAAGCGAGGAGGAGAAGAGTTTTCATCGTTTAAGGTGAGGTTAAGGCGCGGAGTCGCGTGAATTTGGGTTTACGGTTTCGATAGATGCGGCAGGTAAATTTTTCACGTTGGCCGTCGATCACTTCGATGGTGGGCTCGAACTTTTTAGAGGGATTGAAAAGGGTTGGGAGGGGAGTCCAGTTGATGAGGTTCTCGGAGGTTTCGAGGTGGATGATCGCGTTGTCGGGGTTGCGGTGGCGGTGGAAGCTGGCTTCATACCACGCAAATTTTCCCGAGTTATTTGGGTTGTCGCTGACCGGGTAGTAAACGGGGGTTATGGTCAGTGGGTCGGCGTCAGTTTCACCGGGGGTGTAGGATTCCAAAAATTCGGCGCGGTCGAAGTGGATCTCGCTGATGACAACCCGCTGTGCTTCGAGAGAGCAGACGGTTGCCAGCAGAGTTAGAACCAAGAGGAGTCGCCGGGACATTTCTGAGTCTAGGGCGGAGTCCCGGAAGTTCAACGTCAGAGCTCAATGGAAGATCAGGCGTCGACGACGGCGAATTTGAGTTCGGCGCTGGAGACGACCTGGCCGTTGATGGAGCAGGTGGCGACGGCGGTGCCGATGGTGCGGCGGAAGCTGAGGATCTCGGCGTCGATGAAGAGGGTGTCGCCGGGGACGACGGGCTTGCGGAATTTGACTTTGTCGGCGCTGAGGAAGTAGCCGATTTTCCCCTGATTATCCGGAAGGCGCATGATGAGGATGGAGGCGGTCTGGGCCATGGCCTCGAGTTGGAGGACGCCGGGCATGACGGGGTGTCCGGGGAAGTGGCCCTGGAAGAATTCCTCATTCATGGTGAGGTTCTTGATGGCGGTGCACTTCATTTCGGAAGAGAAGCCGATGACGCGGTCTATTAAAAGGAAGGGATAGCGGTGGGGAAGGATTTTGAGGATCTCGGTGATGTCGAGAACCGCTTCGGCTTCGGGAAGTTTGACGGGGGGTACCATGGCGCGCATGGCGGCGTAGTTTTTGCGAAGTGCTTTGGCCGCTTCGGTGTTCGGGCCGTGGCCGGGTTTGACGGCTATGACGTGGCCGGTGAATTTTCGCCCGGAGAGCATGAGGTCGCCGATGAGGTCGAGGGCTTTGTGGCGGGCGAATTCGTTGTCGAAGCGCATGGGCTCCTTGGACATGATCTCCTCGCCTCGGACGACGACGGCGTTCTCAAGCGAGCCTCCTTTGATGAGGCCTTTATCCAGAAGGGGCTTGATGTCTTCGTAAAAGGTGAAGGTGCGGGCGGGGGCGACTTCGGCTTCGTAGATTTCGGGGGTGACGACGGTGGAGAAGTATTGCACGAAGCGGCCGTCTTTGCCGACGTTGGTGACGGAGACGCGGAATTGCTTGTCAGGGACGATGGTGATGAGGGAGCCATCGCTGGTTTCGAGATGAATGGGCTCGCGGATTTCCCAGACTTTTCGCGGGGTGGTTTGTTCTTCGAGGCCGGCTTTTTTGATGAGTTCGACGTAGGGGCGCGAGGAGCCATCGCCGATAGGGGGTTCGTTTGAATCCATTTCGACGAGGGCGTTGTCAACTCCCATACCGACCAGGGCGGAGAGGACGTGCTCGACGGTGTGAACGCGGACGGAGCCTTCGGCGAGGGTGGTGGCGCGTTCGACGGTCTGGACTTTGGAGACGCAGGCGTCGATGAAGGGTTTGTCGGGGAGGTCGACGCGGCGGAATTTGAAGCCATGGCCTTCGGGAGCGGGCTTCAGAGTGAGAGTGACTTTTTCTCCGGTGTGGAGGGAGGTTCCTTCGAGAGTGGCTTCGGAAGCCAGCGTGTGCTCCATGTGGGACATGCGCGGGTTTTAGACTGGAGGGGGATTTTGAAAAGGGATTTTATGCGGAGGTGACTTTAAGAATCGCGGCGCGGACGAACTTTGAGATTCTCGAAGAGTGCGAGGATTGGCTGATTGTGGAAAAGCCGGCGCCGCTAATCATGCATCCGACGGGGAAGAGTGACGAGGTGACCTTGTTAGGAGTTTTGAAGGAGGCGATGCCGGCGCTTGATTTCTTTTTTGTGAATCGACTGGATCGGGAGACGAGTGGATGTGTTTTGGTGGCGAAGAATTCGGGGGCTGCGAGGAGGTTGGGCAAGATGATGGGACGAAAGGAGATTGAGAAGGAATATGAGGCGATTGTATGGGGTTGGCCGGAGTGGCAGGAAAATTGTTTGACGCAGCCGATTCGACGAAAAGGGGAGTTTGAGGAGAGTGAGGTGTGGGTGAGGCAGGCGGTGCATCCCGAAGGAAAGGAAAGCGAGACGGATTTTCGGGTTGAGGGGATGTTTGAGAAAGACGGCGATCGATTTTCGATGATAGGCTGCGAGGCTCGAACGGGTCGGACCCATCAAATCAGGGTTCATTTGGAATACCTCGGTTTTCCGATCGTGGGTGATAAGATCTATGGCGATGAGGGAAGGGCCTACCTCGAGTTTTTGGAAAACGGGTGGACGAAGGCTTTAAACGAGCGGTTGCGGTTGGAGCGGCAGGCGCTGCATGCCACGCGGATGGAATTTGAGTGGGAAGGCGAAGTGATCGTAGCTCACAGCAGGCTCCCCGATGAGCTGAGGGCCTTTTGTGTTGCCTGAATGGAGTGCCCCGGGTTGATTTCCGACATGGTCAAATTATCTGAGGTGGTTGGATTTCTCGAAAATGAACTCGGGACGTCGGGGATTCCTGATTATCCGGGTGCGCACAACGGCTTGCAGCTTCAGAATGGCGGGGAGGTTTTTCGGGTGGCTTGTGCGGTGGATGCGAGCCTGCCTGTCATTAAAAACGCGGTTGCGGAAGGTGCTGACCTTCTGGTGGTCCACCACGGGCTCTTTTGGCAAGGGGTGCGGATGTTGACTGGAGCGGCCTATTTGAAGCTCAAAATTGCGATGGACGCTGGTTTGGCCATTTATAGCAGTCATATCCCGCTCGATGTTCATCCGGAGCATGGAAACAACGTCAGATTGTCGCGGGCTCTGGGACTTGGCGACGGGGAGCCATTTTTTGACTGGAAGGGAATTTCTTTGGGGAGGCGGTCAGTTTATGAGGGCAGATTGAGGGAGCTCAGGCAGGTTCTCGAAGCGGCCGTTGGCGGGCCGGTTCTTCTTCGCGGGGATGAAAGTGCCTCAGCTGGCTTGGTGGGAATCATTACGGGAGGGGCGGGAAGTGAGATTGAGGCGATGGCGGCGGAGGGAATCGAGACGTTTGTCACCGGGGAGGGGCCGCACTGGAGTCATCCATTGGCGGAAGAGCTGGGAATAAACGTACTCTACGCGGGGCACTACGCGAGCGAAACCTTTGGAGTAAAGGCGCTCGGCCAGCTCTTAAAAGATCGCTTTGACCTCGATTGGTGCTTTGTGGATCACCCGACCGGTTTATAAATCCGCAAAATTTTTAACAAAACAGGATAGTTAGGATTTGTTTTATAAGTGCGTTCCGCAATGCCATTTAAACGGGATTAGGCCACTGGTGATAAAATGGTTGTCGGCGAAGTGAAAAAAAACCTTGCGGTCCTTTGATCGGAAAGGTAAACCTTTATCCAGTGATGCGGGTATAGCTTAATGGTAAAGCTCCAGCCTTCCAAGCTGATCATGAGGGTTCGATTCCCTCTACCCGCTCCAAATCCTCCCTAGTCAATAGGGTCCATTCAGAACTTAGATCTACAAATCCATGAAAAATACGCTGAAATTCGCAACTATGGCAGCTCTTCTGGCCGCTGCACCACTTGCTTCGGCAGACGTGGCTGACTCCGTCAAGTTGAGTAAGGCTGTCAAAGTCGCAGTCGCTGCTGACTCGAGCAAGGTCCTCGAAATCGTCGCCGCTAACGTCGCTGCCAACGAGTCTTGCGCGTGTGAGATCGTCAAAGCCGCCATCTTAGCTTCCGACGCTGATAAGGAGCAAGTAGCCAAGATTGTGAATACGGCGATTCTTGAGGTTCCTTCCCAGATTCGCATCATCGCCCGCTGCGCTATTGCAACTGCTCCTGATGCCGTCTCTGATATCCAGGCTGTTGTTGAGAAATATGACTCTGCTGGCGGGGAAGGCTCATCCGAGAAGGGTGGACTCGAGAAGGGTGTGATCGAAGGTCCAACTTTTGACGGTCCTAATCCCCTCGACTATCCGTTTGATAGTGTTGAAGCACCAATCGCAAGTGATAGCCGTTGGCTCCCTGAATTTTTGTTCCCAAGCCTCACTCTGAACGTGAAGATCGGTGAAGCTGACGCTGCAGTGGTTGATCCCATCCGCGAGGGCATTAAAGATGGTAATGTAGACCCTCAGGATGTGAAAGACACTCCGGTTGATAACGTCGTTGAAGGCGGGAGTCAGACAGAAGCCTACGAATTTTATCTCCAACTTTTCGGCGAATCAAATCTTGAGGTTGATTTTAACGTAACGCGTGTTGGAAACCAGTAGCGTCGTAGAACTTTTCGACGCGAATTGATATTTCGGTAACCCCACAAGAACAAACAAATCTAATGAAAAAATTTACCCAAACAGCTGCAGTTATTGGAATGGCGGCGGCTAGCTCTCTCAGCGCTCAGTCACTCTTCGATCTCGCACCGGATGACGGGGAGACCGAATCACTGCCTTTGTCATATACAGCCGGTGTCACTTTTGGTTACGACGGCAATCCTACGCCAGCCCTTAGCAGCGATGACGAGGCTCTCTACGCCCAGGCCTATATTGGTGCCTCCTTCTTAGCTAACGGGCCACAGACTACTACCAATTTTGGTGCTCAAGTCGGCGTCATTCATTATTTCGACAATCTTGATGCTCCTGGTGTGGAGGTGGACGATACTACGGGTACTGCCTCTCTGTATCTGAACTGGACTCACAGGACTAGTGAGCGCTTGCGTTTCGTTAGTCAGAATTTTGCGGCCTATGAGCTCGAGCCTGATTACTCGACTGGTTACCAGGCGCAGCGACAAACTGGAAATTACCTGCGCTGGTCAAGCAACAATGCCGTTGGTTATCGTTGGTCAGAACGCACAGGAACATACAGCGGCGTTAAGCTCGATGGTATTTCTTTCGATGATGTTGTGAATGGGGATCGGACTACAGTCACTCTGTTCAGCGACTTTCGCTATCAGTTGAGCGAAAGAACAGTCGCTACTTTGAGTTATCGTCACGCCGACACGTCCGCAAGTGGGAATGTATCTGATGCGACTAATCAGTTCATCCTTGGAGGCTTGGAGCATCGCTTCAACCAGCGATCAACCGGAGTTCTTCGTGTTGGTGCTCAGATCCGTGACGTTGAAAATGGCCGATCATCAAACAGCCCCTACGTTGAGGGATCATTCCGAACCGCTATCAACTCCCAGCTTAGCCTTCGAAGCTATGTGCGCTATGGTGTTGAAGATTTCCAACGTAACGTTGCTGCGCCACCGGTAATTGTGGTTATTGGAAATGATGTGTTCCTCCAAAGTCGCAGTGCGGTCTACGCTAATACGGATACCTTGCGCCTTGGTCTCACTGCCGACTACTCTGTTTCTCAAGATCTTGTTCTCAGCGGTGGAATCAACTATGCGGCGCTGAATTATAACGATCTCCAAGTGGGTAACCTAGCCAATTCAATTGACGACGAGTTTCTTAACGTCTTCGTTGGATTGAGTCTCCGTGTGACTGACAATGTTTCTGTGAACGCGCGATATAACCTTGAAGATCTCACCTCTGATGTTGATGCTCGTGGCTACGATCGTAATCGCTTCAGCATAGGTGCTTCGACACGTTTCTAGGATTTTTCTTAAATCTAATTCTGAACATTTCGGCCTTCGCGGTGTCTTTTCATTGCGAGGGCTGATTTTTGTCCCTAAATAGCCCCGCAGGAAACATCTAAATCTGATTTCGAATGCAAGGTAGCAACCAAACAACAATCGACTCGACTCCCTCCATGGATTACTGGCAAGTCCTGAAAAATCGATATGGGGTGATATTACTTACGTTCCTGCTTGTTTTCATGACTGCGGCTGTGATCACGTCGATTATGCCGGAGAAATATGAGAGTACTTCTGTGGTACAGGTACATCCTTCAACCATTGCGATCGCACCATTTGGACCAGATGGCGGAGTGAATCCAGGTGCGCAGATGACTGCACAATATATGCAGAACGAGTTTGAGACGATTATTGCGCCTGAGACCCTAGTTTTGGCAGCCCGGAAGGCGAAGCTTGAGACCTTGTGGACGATGAGTATGGACGAGGTCATTATCAACCTTAAGAATATGGTGGAAACAGTACCAAGACGAGGTACAGATTTCATCGAAATCAATGTTAGGCACTCAAAGGCAAGCGATGCTAAAGCAGTCGCGGTTGCCGTTGCTGAGGCTTATATCGAGCGTCGTAAATCAACAGAAGAAGAACGTGCCCTAAAAGCTTTGGATGCACTGGACAACGAATTAATCGCTCAGAGCGATCTAGTGCAGGATCATCGCAAGGAGCTCACAGTCTTGATTCAGCAATATGGGATCCCATACGTCGAAGGAGGTCGTTCAAATCTGATGGGAATGAGTGAACAATCAATGTTTCAAAGTGCCCGCCAAAAACTTGCAAATTTCGAAACGCAGGCTGACCAAATCGAAATTCAGATTAAAAAGCTTTTTGATCTTTCGAACGAGGAATTAATTAGTTATGCTGCTGGGCTGGATCTTCCTCTGAATCAGGTGACAGCCTATGCTAACCAGAATCGAGCAGCGTTGGATACTAAGCTTGATCTTGCGGCTCAAGGACTCGGAGCGAAACACCCTGATATGGTGACGATGGATCAGCGTGCCGCATCGGCGATGAAGAAGGCTCACGAAGAGGTTGTTTCGTTGCGTGCAGTTCTGCAAACGAAACTCGAGTTGGTCGAGCGCCAGGTTATCAAAATGCGTGAAATGGTTGACAATCGCAAAGAGGACGCCATTTCCCTTTCTCTCAAGCAAAGCACTTACACCCAAGCCAAGGAGCAATATGAGCAAGCCCGAGCAATGCTTAGCTCAATGAAAATTAAGCAGCAAATGGCACGAGTTCTTCTCAAGATGCCTCGTGATCCCATCACGCTGCATGAGCGACCCAAGAAAGCGAACGCCCCGGTTTTTCCGAACTTCACTATGAACCTTCTCCTTGGCGCAGGTGTCGGGCTCATTTTTGGTATCGGCATTGCCTTCATGTTGGAGCATCTCGACACTTCCGTGAAGAGCCTTGAGGACGTCGAGCGTTATCTCCAGGTTCCGGTCCTCGCCGTAATCCCAAAAGATGTTGGGGTGCTTCACAAGCAAAGCGGAATGAGCCCGGACGCCGAAGCTTATCGAATTCTGCGAACCAATATCGAGTTCAATCGAAAGAATCCTGACGACAATTCCATTACCGTTGTCTCCGGTGGAGCGGGTGAGGGTAAATCCACGACTCTGGTCAACCTTGCTTACGTGTGTGCTCAAGGTGGATATACCACGCTGATGATTGACGCCGACCTTCGTCGTCCACGTCTCCATACCTTCTTCGATATCAACAACTCTGTAGGCCTTACCAACTATCTTACAACGGATATTGCGCTTGAGGATGTGATTCTGCAGACGCCTGTTGATAATCTCTACTTTATGCCTTCGGGAATTTTGCCAGCAGACGCGGCTGGTATATTGAACTCCCGACGTATGTCCGAGCTTCTCCAGGATGTAAAGCAGCGCTTTGACCTTGTGCTCGTCGACTCGCCGCCAATTCTAGGTGTGAGTGATGCCGCTGTGCTTGCGAGTGAAGTTGATCTTACCATGGTGGTGGTCCAGCACCGCAAGCTTCCACGCAATATGCTGATGCGCGTTAAGCAGGCTGTTGAAAATGTGGGTGGCCAGGTGATCGGAGTTGTCTTGAACAATGTGGATGTCCGTAGTGATAGCCAGTACCAGTACTACACCAGCTACTACACTTACTATGCCCCTAGCAACATGAAGGAGAATCGGACGCCTCAGGCTATGACTGTTCACCAGTCAGGTGAGGCTGAAGCTGAGAGCTCTGGTCCTTCGAAACCTTCAAACGAAGACCTTTACTGAAAAAGTCACCCTATTATTGGAGCGCGAGTTCCATAACCCCCAGAAAAAATAGAATGAAAATAATCTTAAGTTTATTAATCGTAGCCTTCGGCTTGGTATCGGTGAGTGCTCAAACCATTAGAACCGGCCAAACTCTTCAAATCTCGATTACTGGCGTACCAGTTGCCGAGAAAGGGCGACTTGATGCCGTGTATTCCGTTTCCGATTCCGGTTACATCAACATGTGGATGATTGGATCGGTGAAGGCTTCGGGTATGACTAAAGATGCTCTCGCCCGGAGTATCGCTGCAAAATACAAGGCAGCCGAAATCTACACAAACCCTGTGTTTCAGGTCTTCAGTGGGGAGGATGCAAAGGCACAAGACAACCAATTCTTTACGGTTGGTGGTCAGGTTCGCGTTCCCGGGCAAAAACAATGGACGAAGGGAATGACCCTTTACTCTGCAATTCAAGGGGCCGGTGGTGAGACTCCCTATGCGGCCATGAACCGGGTGAAGCTCTACCGCAACGGACAAGCTTACGTCTATGATATGAAGCGTCAGGATCACAAAGGCGTGAAGATCTACTCCCGCGACGTCATCGAGGTGCCGGAGTCAAACTTGATTGGTCGATAGCTACTCTGCTATCACAACTTTCAAACGGGTCTCCTATTTAAGGGAGACTCGTTTTTTTTCCTGTGAGATTGATTCGTTCATTGGGAGGAGTAGTGTCACAAGACATGAAAACAGTAGCGGCCCTCTTTCTTACACTGTTCTCGGGTTTTCTGGGCGCAGAAGAGCTCCCTGACTTTTCGGCGCTTTCATCGGGAAGTTTTGAAAAACGGGAAGCTGCCCAAAAGGCGATGTATGATTGGGTGGTGGTAAATCATGAGGCTGCAAAGGCAGTTCTCTTAAAAAAGTACCTCAAAACGGACGATCCGGAAATCCGGGTCCGGCTCGTGCCTCTGCTCGAGCGTGCCTATTTTCAGCCCAAGGGGTATGTCGGAATCATCATGTCGCCTGAGCTGAAGGAGCCGCAAGTCCAACCTCCGGGACGGGTCCCTCCAGCACAGGTTCCGCAAGCCAGGGAATACGAGGGAGTTATGATTACCAAGGTATTCCCAAAAACTCCTGCTGACTTGAGTGGGTTGAAAAATGATGATGTGATTCTTAAAATCAACGATTGGGAGGTCCGCGGTGGATTCGACCTAACCTCGAAGGTGGCCGCGCAGATTCAAAAAAATCCACCCCGGACTCCGATCGATTTACAGGTCAGACGCGGAAAGGAAATTATGAGCATTGAGCTGAAGTTGGGCATTCTCCCGACCCCCAGCGAGCGTCTCCGCGATCTGCCGAGAACCGCGCTGGGGATTCGAAGTTCCTCGACCGTGGAAGTCATCGAGCAGATGAGAAAATTCAGAAACTGGCTCGAAGGAGAAATCGACAAGGAAAGAAAAAATCTCATCGCTGATCGACGCTTGTAGATTACAGTCCCATTGAAAGAGAGGTCTTGAGGCCTCAAACAACCCCTCCAATTTTTATGAAGAAAACTCTGATGCGTTTCCTGGCCCCGGTTCTGGCACTGTGGCTCATTCCAAGTTGCACGACCAAGGCTGCCGACTTTGATTTGGTGGCCCGGGAGATGTCCCGGATCCTGCAAAACGGCCACTATGCCCGTCTTGATTTTGATGACTCCCTTAGCAAGAGGATCTTCAGCGACTATATCGGAGATCTCGACCCTTCGCGACTCTATTTTGAGCAAGGAGATATCGATGAATTGGGGGAAAAGTATGAAACCGAACTCGACAACAAGCTTCTCGAAAAGAAATCGATGGCTGCGGCTACCGAGATCTATGAAGTTTACAAAAAACGGGTGGTCGAGCGTGCGGCTGTGGTGGAAAAGTTGCTTGATGAACACGAGTTTGTTTTCAATACCGAGGAGTTCATCGCCCGTGACCGTGAAGACGCCACCTGGCCTAAAAATGCCCTGGATGCCGAGAATCTTTGGAGACTTCAGCTCAAAGAGGCTCTTCTTGCGGAGACTTTGCGCCGTCAGGAAATTGCCCGCCGTGCCAAGGAACAGGGAAAGGAAAACCCGCTGAAGGACCAGCCCTCGGCCAAGGAGAAGATTTCCCAGCGTTACGAGCGGTTTTTCAAAACAATTGAAGGTGCGGATGACGAGGATATTGCAAACTACTTCCTCAGTGCCGTGGCGCGTGCCCACGACCCTCACTCCGAGTATTTCAGTGCGCGCGAGCTCCAGCAGTTCAGGGTGAATATCCAGAATCGCTTGGTTGGCATCGGTGCGCTACTTCGAGCCGAGGACGATGGCGCGACCAAAATCGAGGGAATCGTAAACAATGGACCGGCCGATCGTCAGGGCGAATTGCAGCTCAAGGACCGGGTTGTGGGCGTTGATTCCAAGAATGACGGGAATTGGGTCGATATCATGTTTATGCCTCTGGACAAGGTGGTTGAAATGATTCGCGGAGAAGATGGTGTGGAAGTGGCCCTCAAGGTTGAGCCCGCCGGAGCTCCTGCCGGTGAGACCCGGATCATCGTGATCAAGCGTGAAGAGGTCACCATGAAGGATGAGCTCACGACAGCCGAGATTATCGATTACAACAAGGGTGAGGATAAAATGAAGCTTGGTGTGATCAAAATGCCTTCCTTTTACTTTGACCCGGAGGATCGCGATGTTCGTGTGTCCCGCGATTTGGAAATTTTGATGGAGCGTTTGAAGAAAGAGAATATCGACGGTTTGGCAATCGATCTCCGTGGCAATGGTGGTGGCTCTCTTGAAGAAGTTCGCCGAATTACCGGTTTCTTCGTTGGTGCCGGACCAGTGGTTCAGATTAAAATGACTAGCGGTCATATCGAGCCGCTTAAATCGCCCTTCCGCAAGCCGCTCTACGACGGTCCCATCGTGATTCTGACTGATAAGGGGAGTGCTTCAGCGAGTGAGATCCTTGCGGGTGCTTTACAGGACTACAATCGCGCTGTTATCGTGGGTGAGTCTTCGACTTACGGGAAGGGTACCGTACAGCAACCTCTGGAGATTTCGCGTTTCATGCCTCCGCTGGTGAATCGAGACCGCGCTGGCGCGGTGAAGCTTACAATCCAGAAATTCTATCGGGTTGCCGGGAGTTCCACCCAAAAACTGGGCGTTGTTCCGGATATTATTCTTCCTTCTGTAAGAGATGCCCTGGAGGTCGGGGAGAAGTATGCGGATCACGCTCTCGACTACGATAAAATCCGCCGAGCGCAGGATTTGAAGCCCTACAATCGCCAAAATCTCTTCCTATCCATGCTTGCCGATAAGAATGCCAAGCGGGTTGCTGCGAGTAAGGACTTTGCCTATGTTCTGGAAGACACCGAGCGTCTTGAGAAGCGGATGGAGGAAAATAAGGTCTCCTTGAACATGGAAAAGCGCAAGAATGAGATTGCGGAAGCGGATGCCCGTCGGAAGTCGCGCAATGCCGAACGCCTCAAGCGTTTTGCGGAGATCAAAAAACAGGATGAAGCGACTTTTAGAATGTATCGCCTAACTCTGGATGATGTGAATTCGGATGAGTTGCCCGAAGTGAATTTGGAGGATGATGCCCAGCGGCACATGAGGCAGGCGAAAGACGCGGTCGCTGATCTTGATGACACGCCGGAATGGCCCAGTGGTATCGATACTACGAAGCGCGAGGGACTTGCCGTTTTGCGGGATCTTGTGGGCGCGGTGAAAGCCAGCAAGCTGGCCGGTGTGCTGGAGCGCGGGGATTAAAGGATATGTGTCATATCGCCGAGAACCTGGAGGTTGTTAGAGGTCGGGTGGCTGAGGCAGCCAAACGTCACGGACGCCACGTTGATTTGTTGGTGGTTTCCAAAACCTGGTCGTCCGAAATCGTCAGGGAAGCCGTCGAGGCTAGTCAGGTCCTTTTCGGCGAAAACCGCTTGCAGGAGGGTGAGGCAAAAATTCCGAACCTTCCGGATGATCTCGAGTGGCATTTCATTGGAGGACTGCAACGAAACAAGATTCGCAGGGTGCTGCCACTTTTTCCGGTCATTCACAGCATTTCATCGATGAAACTGGCCCGCTTTACGAATCGGGTTGCAGGTGAGTTGGCCTTGGTTCCCAAGATTTACCTGGAGGTCAATATCGGGGCCGAAGAAAGCAAACATGGATTCTCTCCCGAGGAATTGAGGGCGGGCTTGAAAGAGGTCCTCGAGCTAACAAATCTTGATTGGCAGGGGTTGATGTGCATTCCTCCACGCTCTGAAACTCCGGAGGCTGCCCGCGTATGGTTCGCGAAGGTGCGGGAGCTGCAGAGCGAGCTTGAATTGACATCGGGGCGCAAACTTCCTGGTCTGAGTATGGGAATGAGCGGTGATTTTGAGGCGGCGATCGAGGAAGGATCGACAATTGTCCGTGTAGGGTCGGCGATCTTTGGCCCCAGGATCAAGCAACCATGAGTGTGATCAAACTGGAGAATATTGCCGTGATCGGGAATGAGCTTGCCTTGGCCTGGAGTGATGGTGGCGAAACTTATCTGGGCTTTGAGCGGCTGCGGCGGGCCTGTCCGTGTGCTGCCTGCCAGGGTGAACCTGATGTGACGGGTAAGGTTTTGGTTCCCAAGGTCGTTCACACGGCGAAGAGTTTTGAGCTTAAGCGGCATCAGATTGTTGGTGGCTATGCGATCCAGTTTTTCTGGGCGGATGGGCATGGCACCGGGATTTACTCCTTTGATTTTTTGAGGAGGCTTGGTGAGAGTCCATAGTTGATCGGGTCCAAAAAAAACGAGCCACCACAGTGGCTCGCGTCGATCACGGAGTGATAATTCGTGGTGCTCAATTCACTGAAGGGCGACTTGCACCAAGCGCTTGATGCCGTTTTCGGCTTTCGCGCTCAGAGGGTGAAGGTGCCGGGCCTTGTAAAACCATGAGAGGGCTGAGCCGAGGTTTCCGCTCTTCTCGTGTTTCTTGGCATTGTTCAGAGCGATGGTGAAATCAGCCACTTTCGGAGCCAGCTTGGTCATGAACTGGTTCAAGTCGGGATCGTCCGGAAAGCGTTCGTGCACTTCCGAGAGCTCCTCCCAGGCTGCGTAGTTTTGGCCGATGTTGGACATCTTTTCAGCACCTTTGACGGCGGTTTCAATGGCGGTGATATTGTCCATGACCTGACGAAATTTGGCAGTGCGATCGGCATCGCCATCGATGCTGGGGCCGAATTCAAAGCGGCGTCGGAAGACTTCGCGGTAGTTCTTCTCGGCGAAGAGGCGGTCGAAGTCATTGCGCAGCTGGATGAGGGAACCGCCGGCATTGACGAGTCGATCGAACTCCGCGAGCCTGGGGTTCTGGGGCCAGATTTCCATCGCTTTGCGAATTTCCCCCTGGGCCTTTTCTATGTCTTTGGCCGCGAGGTGATTCTTGGCCATCATGATGTGCATGTCACTGGCGCGCGTGAAGGTGGCAACGGCGGCTTCAGCCTTGGTGGCATCAAAGTCTCCGGCCTTTCCTCTGAGCTCGTTGATTTGCTCGGTGGCCTTTGCGTAGTCTTTGGAGTCGATGGCGTTGAGTAGAACATTGGAACCACGGACGAACTCGAGGACTTTGCGTTTTTTTTCGCGTTCAAGAGTGTTGATGGAGGGCATAAATTCTCCAACGAGGTAAGCTTCGGCGAGCCGCTTGGAGGCTGACTCCAGTTCGCCGCGTTCGACGAGGAACTTGAAAACTTCAACTCCCTTGTCGACATCGCGGATGGCTTCGTGGGCGAGTGAGTCGAGGGTGGAAACAGTCGGGCTGACACCAAGGCTTTCGCTGAAGACCTTGTTAATGTCCGAGTCCTGGTCGATATATAGGGTGCCGTCCCCTTCCGTCCAGATCTGGTTGTAGAAACGGGAAGCCATGATGACGTGCTTGAAGCGACGCTGGGCGAAGAACTGCACCATCAAGGCCTGGTATTGCACCTTGGAGAGCTCATTTTTGACTTTTTGTTCCAGCTCGCGGGTCTTTTTCTGAGCTTCAATCTCAGCGATCCGGCGGACGTGCTCGGCGTATGCGAGTGATTGTGCTCCGCGTCCGATTTGCTGGGCTTGTTCGGTTTGTTCCTGATTTTCGCCGCTGGCGGGACGGGAGTTTCCGACATTCGGGTCTCGTTCGGTGCGGGCCTTCCAGTCGGCATCAAGGATCGCTTTCTTTTTTTCCTGCTCCATGCGGGCGAGGAGTTCCTTGGAACGGTTGTCTGCCTTTCGGGAGAGGATGGCGGTGTAAATGGCGTTACTCAGGGAGTCGCAAAGCTTGGCATCGCCGGGGTAGGTGGATGCTTTTGGGAGAAGGGCGACAGCGTCAAGGAAGACCGGGCCACCCTTGCGATGAGGCGATAGGAGATTGAGAATCTCATCAATGGTATCGCGGTATTCCTGCGCGGCGGAGGTGGCTTCCTCGGGCTCGTTGAGGTATTTTTCAAACCGAGCGGCGACGAGGCGGTTGTTGCTGGCGGCCCAGGTTTTACCGTTCCAGGAGATTGTGTCGTTGGTGGGGTCAAAGAAGCCTACTTCATTACCGAGAAGCCCACCATTGGCGTTATTGCTGCCACCGGATGACTGGTTGTTATTTGAACGAACGACTGTGTCGTTGGGAGTGGAGTTTGAATTATTGGTGGGAGCAGGGGGAGTGTAGACCTGCCCGAGTGCGGGGAGGACGATTGAGAGGGTGAGTAGGGTGTTTTTCATAACGTTGCAAGGTAAGTCTTAGTTCTATTTTAGAGTTGTTTTACGTCCTCCGCAACCGCGAGACCGACGGTGTTGAACTCAATGAGGAAGGTGTATTCGGTTTGTTGGTTGAGGTTTCTGCCCTGAAAGTTTTGCGGGATTATGATGGGTAGGAATTTCGGGTTGGTTTCCTCGCCGAGTTGGATGGTGACGATTTGCCCGTTTGATTCAATCTTCCGATCGATTAGCTTGCCCGTAACCTGATAGCGGTTCCCTGAGAGGCTGCGGCTGTTACCGAGAGCTTGTTCGATATCCAATTCCGGAGCATCGAAGCCGGATGGCTTCCTGTTTAGAAACCAATAGCCTCCTCCAAAGACGAGGAGAAGAAAGACAGCCCCGATGATAAGAGCCTGGGTATTGACGCCTGAGCTAGCGCGACGAGCCATGATTAAAGAAAGATTTGTAGGTGATTAGTGTTCCCATTGCGGGCGACTGGTGCCAACCCATGAGGCGGCGAGACCGACGATAATATGAATGACGAGGACGAAAAAGCAGATGTTTGTGGGAGAGAGCTCGGTTTCGCTGATTGCGGTGAGTGCGGATTTATAGTCTCCCGAAAGCGAAGCAACGCTGCCCGACCAGCCCCAGTAAGCCGAAATGAACGGGCGGGTGAGGGGTTCAATGTTTTCCGGCAGGGCCAAAACGGCTCCGGAGAGAGGAAGCTGGAAGCCGACCAGATAGACCGAAAGTAGCGAGGCCTTTTCAGCAGTCTTCATCAGGCTGGAGATTCCAAGGCAAACCGAAGTCATCGCAGCATTCACCAGTATCAGAAAAATAGCGTGATCGGTAAAATTGCCCTTGAAGGACCAAAACAGCTCCACAAAGCCCGCCATCCATAGCGATTGGACAAGAACCAGCCCGGACAAGAAGACGACTTTGCTTGTGAGATAGGCGATGGGACTGACCCCTCCAAATTTCTCTTTTTCCAGAATCTGGCGTTCCCCGGCGATTTCGCGAGCGGCGTTATTGGAACCCATCAGGGAGAGCAGGACGACCTGAAACATGATTATGCCGGACACGGCCGAGCCCACCTTGAGGCGGTCGGCCTGCACATTGGCTTGTTCCTGGTATTGTTCCTGAAGGCTCGCGCCAGAGGCATTAGTGAATTTTCGCATGTTTTCATTTGCCCTTGGCGAAAAGAGGACAACGAGGATGGGAAAGCAGACCAAAATGGCGAGTTGGAGAAGAACCTGTCCTCGGTCACGGAAGAAAATCCGCATTCTTCGACCTAGCAGGGTGCTGAACTGGCTGAGCATTCCGGGCGCACGGATTTCGTCTTCGTGAGCGATGGAGAAGTCCTCATCGTCCGGATCCTCAAATTCATCTTCCGGTAGCTCGAGAAGCCCGTGGTCGACCAGATTTTGGCGATTGCCCTCAAGCTTGTCATAGTAGGTGGGCGAGTGCTTCAGCCACGATGCGCGCCACTTTTCCGAGGCTTGCTTCGCCAGTTGGGGATAAACCAGTTCGATGTTATCGACCGAGAAGTAGTGGGTGAGTTGTTCCGGGGTGCCGTGATAGGCGACCCGGCCCTCGTGAAGGACCAAGATGGAATCGTAGAGTTCCAAGTGAGCCAGGGAGTGGGTCACGGAAAGGACAATTCGACCTTCCCGGCGTGAAATATCGTGCAGAAGGTGGACGATTTCCCGTTCGGACCGGGGGTCCAGGCCGCTGGTAACCTCGTCACAAAGAAGAAGCTTGGGGCGGGATACCAGCTCCATAGCTAGGCCAAGCCGGCGTTTTTGACCTCCGGAGAGGACGCTGACGGGACGGTCTGCGATGGGAGCGAGTCCGGTTTCTTCGAGAACCTTGTCAATTCGCTCGTCGAGATCTGCGGATCCTTTGGTTTTCACGCGGAGGCGCGTCGCAGCTTCGACGGATTCGTCAACGCTGAGCTGGTCATAGGCGATGGAGAACTGGGGGACGTAGCCGATTTCATAGGGTTCTAGATCCTCGTCTTCCGATAAATTGCGCCCATTCCACCAAAGAGAACCATCGGATTCGGGGTTGAGTCCGGCGATGGTCTTAAGCAGGGTCGTTTTGCCGCAACCGGAAGGTCCCACGATGGCCATAAAGTGGCCCCGGGGGATTTTTAGGCTGGCGCGGTCTACGAGGTTTAAGGGCTCACCATCTTTTTGAATGGTGAAGCAAACATCTTTCAGTTCGAGCACTGGCTGCGATGGGTTTGGCGGAGAGGTGTGGGGATCAGCATTTTTACTGTCTGACTTCTGGAAAACTGTCGAAAATCGTAGAGGATTGAAAGCCAGAAAATCGAGGTGTTTAGCCAGTTTGGCCAACAACCGGGAACGTTCGGTGTTGCCCATCCTTACAAATTCGTCATACTGCTCCCAGAGCAGCTGCTCAATAACATCTTATCAACTCCGTGGACCTCACTGAAATTCGCAAAATCATGAAACTGATGGATGAGCATGGCTTGTCTCAGTTTCAGTACGAAAAGGAAGACTTCAATCTCAAGCTCAAGAAGGGCACTGATCTCGAAGAGATCCAGAAGTTAATCGCCTCAGTCCCCTCAAGTGGCGGCCATGTCCCTGCTCCTGTTTCTGTGGAAGCACCTGCATCGGCCGGCGCGGCACCTGCATCGGCTGCGGACGGCGAAGCCGCGGACGCCCCATCTGGCGAAGCGATTTCCTCTCCGATGGTCGGGACCTTTTATCGCAAGCCTTCTCCGGACGATCCCGATTTCGTGAATGTGGGAGATACCATCAGCGAAGGTCAAACGCTCTGCATCATTGAGGCCATGAAGGTCATGAATGAGATCAAGGCCGAGCGTTCCGGGACCATCACCCAGATTTGTGTGGATGACGGGACTCCGGTTCAGTTCGGAGACGAGCTCTTCCGCGTGCAATAAATTTCCCTGATACATCATGTTTACGCGCGTCCTCGTCGCCAATCGTGGCGAAATCGCCCTTCGCATCATTCGGGCTTGCCGTGAGTTGGGAGTTGAATCCGTCGCGGTGTATTCCGAGGCGGATGTGGATTCCATGCACGTTCAGCTCGCCGATGATTCGGTGTGCATCGGTCCCGGCCCCAGCAAGGAAAGTTATCTAAAGCCCGATCGCATCATTGCGGCCGCTGAGATTACCGGAGCGGATGCCATCCATCCTGGATACGGATTTCTCTCGGAAAATGCTCGTTTCGCTGAGATTTGCGAAAGCTGTAACATCACCTTCATCGGGCCTTCGGCCGAAGTCATCCGCACGATGGGCGATAAAAACACCGCCCGTGCCACGGCAACCGCCAACGGTGTTCCGGTCACTCCCGGTTCGGACGGGATTGTCGCTGATGCCGACGAGGGTCTGAAGGTTGCCAAAGAGGTTGGATTTCCGGTCATGATCAAGGCGACGGCCGGCGGCGGAGGCCGTGGCATGCGCCCCGCCATGAATGAGGGCGAGTTCAAGTCGCAATTCCAGGCGGCTTCCAAGGAGGCGGAGGCCTGCTTTAACAATGGCGATTGCTACATCGAGAAGCTGGTCCTTGAGCCTCACCACATTGAATTTCAGGTTCTTGCCGACAATCACGGGAATTACCTCCATCTTGGTGAGCGCGACTGCTCGATGCAGCGTCGCAACCAGAAAATTATCGAAGAGTGCCCCAGTCCGCTGATTTCCCCTGAAATGCGGAAGCGCATGGGCGACGCCTCGGTCCGCTTAATCGAATCAATCGGCTATCGGAATGCCGGAACGATTGAGTATTTGGTCAATGCCGACGCTACTGACTTCTATTTTATGGAGATGAACACCCGGATCCAGGTCGAGCACCCGGTGACCGAGGAGGTGATGGGCTGCGAGCTGATCAAGGAACAAATCCGCATCGCGTCCGGCGAGCCTGTTTCCGAACATGTTTTGGGAGTCGAGCCGCGTGGTCATTCCATCGAATGCCGGATTAATGCGGAGGACCCCTACAATAATTTCACGCCAAGTCCCGGCACCATCGATCTTTGGTATGCTCCGGGCGGAAAAGGGGTTCGGGTGGATACCCACGTTTACTCCGGTTACACGGTTCCTCCATATTATGACTCGATGATCGCAAAGCTCATCGTGACGGCCTCGAGCCGCGAGGTTGCCATTGCCCGGATGAAGCGTGCGCTCTCGGAATTCACGATTCGAGGCATCAAGACCACCATCCCGTTCCAGCAGGAAATTATCGATCACCCGGATTTCATCGCCGGGAAATACGACATTGCCTGGGTTGCAAACTACCTAAAAGAAAAGGAAGGGGAGTGAGGTCGGCTCTGCAAAAAGCATTCCTTTATGGGATTTGCGATCTGGGCTACGTGAAGATCGGGACGGCGGAAGCCGTCGCGCGCGCGCTTCTGGCCGGGGGTGTGGGAATTC
>Ga0213866_10000175_pt1 | contig 53829 bp, 62 predicted proteins | sample PICome_11_FD_160079 | JGI IMG/M metagenome (GOLD analysis project Ga0213866, IMG submission 160079) | Coastal seawater microbial communities near Pivers Island, North Carolina, United States - PICO284 | ecosystem: Environmental > Aquatic > Marine > Coastal | place: USA: North Carolina...
CAATTCCTTTTGTGTCTTTCATTTCAGGAAAAAGGCATTTAGGTGGAACGTGCTCTGTTGAAGTAGCATCTCTTTCGCACATATAGCATTTTTCGGTTTTCATTGTGTTCAAATTACAGCCAACGGTGAGTACATGCGGCGTGCGACGTTAGGAGCATGATCGTCATGTACATTGTTACCAGCTTTATTTTTTCATTAATCGTCGTAAGTTTTCAGTTATCATCATGGGAAGTTCTCTCATCATCATATAATCCTCTTTAGAATCCTCGTCGATATAATCTCTCATAATTGGATGCCTAGTTGAAAGTTCTACTATTTGTTCAAACTCATCAATTGAAAGTAGTTTATCGCCAGGATCTACATTACTTTCAATAGTTCTTATAGTTTCTATTCCATAGTCATATAGCCAAGGAAGCTTTTCTCTAAGCATTCCAAGACTTATCAGAAGGCTAATCTTTGGACTTTTATTCATATGCATCAGTTCTTCAATCATCATCGGGTGAAAGCGTCTTCTTTTCCTTTTGTTCGTGTAATCAAACCGAATATTATTTTCAATTCTTGAAGGCAAATCCTGAAACATTACTTTAATTTCCTCAAATAATTTTGCAGATGCATCTTCGTCATAGGTTACTATATCCGTTGATTCAGGCTCTTCCTTTCGCTTCTTGAATATTTCATCAATTTTAACTTTAAACTTTTGGACATGAAATTTAATAGTTTCATTGTCTGGTTCTGAGTTAGGGATTCGATCAACAAGTTGAAATATTAGTTTACAAAGTGCATCTTCATTATCCCCACAATTTTGAAATTGAGCAAATGGACCTGTTGAAGCTTTCGTTAAAGGAATACCTAAAGCAATTCCTAAAATTGGCGTTGATAATTTACCCTTTGCCATTCCCGCTTCAAAAAGTATCCATGGTCGATCAACACTATTTGGTGTTAAAAGACAAACAACGTCGGTTGCATTTTGAATGTTTTTAATGATTTCAGGGTACCATTCTACGCCAAACTCAATTCCTTGTGTTCCCTTTTTATCAGATGATCTAAATGACTTTAATACTCCTGCACTTACTCTTTTGATAAGTGTGCTAAATTCTTCAGCGATTTCTGCATCCCTCGTGTCATGACTAATAAACACTAATGGGTTATGCGAAATATTCTTCGATTCTTCTTTTTTGAGTTCTGTCATTTCTGTTTTGTTTTATTGCTGGTAACGTGTTTGTGTATTTTTAGTTGCGTTGGTTTAGGTCTAATTTAATAAAAGAAAACGAACCAATGGATTAATCCTTAAAATTTTCCGAGTGGGAGAGAAGTAGCAATTAAAAATACACGGTGTTGCCATTTCGTTGGTTTAATTCAGATTTTTAATTATTAGACTTGATTTTATTTTCAGTTTTCCTGGGTTTGAGTAAATTCAGTCAGCTATTTATTCCGCAAACTTTTTCAATTCCGATTGAGTGAGCAATTCCACAACTTGCTAAATTTTGTTTTTTGTTTTCTCTAATTTTAATTTCAATTCTTGAATTTCAGCATTTTTATCTTTAACCTCCATTTGAAAATATTTTAAACTTGTAAATAGATAAACAAGCACAAGTATATTCCTGATATCGATAGAATTAAATTCAGTCAAAATATTGAGTTTACTTGAAATCCATAAAATTCCGAATAATATAATGGCTATTGTAGAAATAATTTTCAGCGTTTTTTTCATTTCTTTATATTTTCAGTCAGAGTGGTTTCCGCAATGAATGGCAACGGTCTCGTATAACCGTCAGTTACGGGATTAAAGTTAATAATTTTCGGTTAAGCACTGACGTTAGCAATTCCGAGTGGATTCGGACGTAGTCGAATCCGCCGTAATTGCGGTTATACATTGTTGTAACACGTTTTTTATTCAATTGTTAGTATTCTAATTGTTCGAAAAATAAATAATAGAATTATTGGACTTGAAAGTCCAATAAATATTAATTTTCTATTCAAACTGTTCCAATTTTCCCAATGCTTTATTGTTCGTACTATTACCGCAATTCCAAGTCCAAGTGATATTAAAATTGTAGGAAGAAAGAATAAAAAATTGAAGCTAAAATTATGAGGCGCATATCCTTCTTTAGTTCCAAGTAATGGTTCTCGAAAAAAATTAATAAGAAGAGCTAAAGTCAATAATATAAAACTTGTCAACGCCATTCTAAAAGTCCATTTTAGTTTTTTATCCATTCCTATCTTTCAGTCTTTTTAATAAGTCCACTAAATGCTGTTCTGAATGAGTTCTCATTGAAAAGGCGAAATGCCAAAGTGCATCATTCATACTTGTGTTTTCCATTCTCCATTTCACAGCGAGTAGGTCTTTTATAATATCTGTTAAATCATCTAATTCGTCTCCACAACCAGTTTCAATATTCGGTTCCATTTTATTAGAGTCCAAAACCATACTATACCAATCGAAATCAGGGAAATTTGATTTAACAATCTCCCTTATTTTCTTGTAATTAAATTCAGGTTCTTCATCATATTCGGTTTCATCAAATTCGAATTCCGCATTTAGGTATTCAGAGTAAATCCCGACTAACAGTTTTTTCAAAAGTTCGGTATTGTCGGTCGATTCCACATTTGGATTAATTCCGAATTCCGTGATTTTGTCTATTAGTTTTCTTAATTCACTCAATTTTAATGGTTTGATTAAATGTGTTACAACGGTCTCGTATAAGAATAGTAGCGGATTTTCACGCACTAACTTTTCGGTTAAACACTGACCTTTTTTTATATTTACTTACTTAATTTTTAGCGATTAAACCGCTATTATTTTTATACATTGTTGCCCACAGTTTATTCGAAAAGGTTTAATTGTGATTTTTCTGGGTCAATATAACCTATCGGATATTGAATTTGCTTTTCGCTTAATCTCAATTTAGAAATTAAATCTTCAATTAATCCAAATTGCTTTTTTAAAATCTTTCTTTTCGCTGTAGGAATATAAAACCACTCGCCTTTGTCAACTTCTGGAAATTGTTGAATTTTACCTGATTTCGGTGGCCATTCTAAATCAAATAGGTTGCTTTTTATCTTCTTTACATCAATATCTTTTTCTGTAGCCCAAGCGTAAACTATTTTACCACTGTTCTGTTCAATAGGGTTTAACTCAATTAAATCTGCGTCATCAAGAATATAATCTGTTTCTTCATTAAATTCTCTTATTGCCGTATCTAAAGCACTCTCATTCTCGCCAAATTCCCCTTTAGGAATTCCCCAAGAAAATTCATCTTTATTTTTCCAGAAAGGACCACCAGGATGAACAAGCAAAACCTGAACGACTCCTTTTTTAAATTTATATAGCAAAATTCCGGCACTTTGTTTTTTCATCATTTAATTTTTTTTGAACTATTTAAAACCTTTTGCCACGATGTATAATTTTTTGAAAAGAAAGGGCTTTCTTTTGTAAGTTGAAACCCAAAACTATCATTTCGGGAAGAATCAAATAATTTTGTTTCAATTTGTATCATACCATTTTCAGGTGTTGCATCCAACATAATCACGCTTGCCATTGGAAATAAATCGTGGGTAGAAACTTCCAGTCTATGCTTGTCAAGTTCAGGTAATTGTTGCTTACATAATTTTAACTCATTTATCATTTCTTCAATTTCCGCTTTTAATTTGTCTGAAGTAATACCAAGAGATTTAGATGTCAAATTTATTAGGCTTCTATTTTTAGGATTACGAACAGAAATTCTAATCTTAAAATCTTTATTTCCCAATATCTTTTTTCTAAATAATCCGTTAAATTTCCTATTTCATTCGTGACCTTTAAAGATACTGAAACTATTTCAATGGTTTTGTTCGCTCCGTCTAAAAAAGAAGATAGCGTTCTACCATAATCGTCTCGTGAAAAGTGAAATTTGGTTAAACCGTTCTTATAGATTTGGCGTCCTAATTTTCGAGCTTTTCTTTTTTCATTTAAAGTTCTGAAAAATCTAAAAATATAGTTACGAAATATCCATATCAAAGATGCTGTTAATATACCAGCACCAATTCGTAAAACTGTGTCTAATGCAATATCCATAATGAAGTGATGTCAGTTTTTCAAATTGTGGGCAACGTACATATAATAAACATATGTTCATTATACCGCATATGTTTTTCACAAATCTAACCAATTTTTAATACATAAGAGGAAAAACTGACTACAAGAGTATATATTTCTGTAGTTATTAAAATATAACCCACAAAAAAAGAGCGTTCAAACTAATTTGAACGCTCTTTTCAATATATTTTAAAATGACCTTATTTTCCTTCTGCTGAAAGACTTTTCATTTCTTTCTCGATAAAGCCTTGAAAATTGTAAAGTCTGAAACTCCAGATAGCAGAGCAGTCTATGAAGTTCTATGTATTAAACATGGCTTCTATGGGTTCAGTTATTGATATGGAAGAAATAAAGCAGAACTTTAAAAACGGTTTAGAGTTGTTAGATTTATTTAATAGCAAAAAATAGTTACTTCTTGTTATTTGACTTTTTTATTTTCTTATCTACTTCGGCTTTGTCTTCTTTAATTGTTTGATAGAAGACTTCTTTATTGTCAAACATTATTATTTGAATCCGATTGTTTATGAAGTTATATAAATCTCCAATTTTTATAGTTTTCTGTCGGTTTCGTTTAATTATACACAACGGTTTTGTATAAGATTAGTTGCGTGTTTAAGCACTAAATTTAGCAAATAAATCACAGATAGAAAGTCCGCGAGGACTTTCGTAAATAGGCTAAAACCAGCAATTAATTTTATACGGTGTTGCCATTTCGTTGTTTTTAAGATATTAATTTCCTATTCTATTTAAATTTGTTCTTGGATTTAATCTCGGATTTGAAACTGATAAACAATCATTCCAGCTTTTCATTCGTAAATAATAAGTTTGCCCAGAAATAATCATTTTGTAAGTTATATTATTACTAAAATTATAAGTCGGAAAAATATCTTTTAGCTTAACAAATGTTAAATTTCCGTATGGGAAATTATACACAATACTTTGCGTATTTGATGAATTTCCTGTTATTATGTCAAAAGCAGATATGCTAATTGAAATTTTTTCATCTATTCTTTCACATTCATTTAAAGGAATACTTCTGTTAACTCTTAATAATACACCGTCATTATTTTTTGAATTACAAATATTATGAATAGTATATGAACCAATTAGTGATGTGTCTTTATGATTAAATGTAATTATAGGTGATTTTAAAATTATTGGATTTATAGTAAAAAGCAGTTCAAAATTTTTATTATCGTTACTGTTTGATACTCTTACAACTACTTTATATTCACCAGGATTGAAAAAATATCCAGTATTCCAATCATTAAATAAATATTGTAAATCATCTAGTGGGCTAACATTTCCACCAATTGGAAGAGATTTTATTAATACCCAAGAACCTAAATTATTTTGTTTATAATAATCATAAACATATTTTTCTCCGTTTCTAATAGTACTGTTAGTCAACATTCCTGTTTCACCTTCGCAAAAATTAGATTTAACTAACGAAATATCGCCTTCTATTTTAGGATCTACGGATATTGAATCTTCACAACCTTTTTTCCAAAACCTAAACCAACCTTTATACATATAATCAATTCTATAACTATAATTACCTGAAGAATAGGGACGAGTAATTGCAAAGTATGTATTATCACTATGGTGAGTTGATTTATTAGCATCATAGTATATTATTTCATTTCGGTTAGTACTATTATCTATGATTGTCATTCTTATAGATTTTACTTCTAATGTTTTAATGCCATTTGTCGGACAACCACCTACCAAAACTAAAAATGTGAATTTGTCCCCAATTTTGTTTTCGACATTTACACTACACCAATCACAGTCATTTTTTTTAACTTCAACTAATAATCCTGATTTGTTTATTGCTTCTGCCTCAATAAATGATACAATCATAAATAATACTAAAAGAGTGTGTTTCTTTATTTTATACATAATTTCTATATTTTTAAGTAATACAAATTTAGAGCTTGCACTTAATTAAATTATAGGTCTTACAACCCTAATTTATAAGTGTTTTTACCCCCTTTTTCAAAATTATATTGATTCTATGATTTTGTGAAGAGCTAATTCATTAACGGTTTGATTCAGTCGATTATCGGTTCTCCTCAATGAATGCCAACGGTTTTATATATGATTTGTTGCGTTTTTCAAGCACTGAATTTAGTAAATAAAAACCGAATAGAAAATCCGCGAGGATTTTCGTAAGTAGGCTAGAACCAGCAATAAATTATATATGTTGTTGTGCTTTCGTTATTTGTTTTTCAATTGGTCTTTAACTAACGACTTTTTGAAATAATATTTATTGTTCATTTTAGCATCTTCAACAATTTCACGTTTTAATTCACCAGTAGAGTATAGGTCAATTACTTGTTCTAGCAATTCTATTAGTTTTAATTGATATACTTTATTTTTAATTATTGCAGGAACTTTTAATATTATTTTTTTATCTGCTATTGCCATTGATCCGTCCGAACCAATGTTAATTTGAATGTCATTTTTGTTATAGTTTTCTGAAATGAAAACTAAGTAGTTGGCAAATATGCTTAAAATAAATTTCTTTGAAAATTCCTCAATTGTAAGTTTTTCTCCTTGTTGAGAATAAAATTCCTGAGGATGCTCTTTTATTTCCTTTGTTAGTTTTAAGTTTTCAAAAGGGTCTTTGTTTTGAGTGTAATTTTTTGAAATAAAAGAAAAATTAATATCTTTTAATAGTTCAGATAATTTCAAATCGCCATCTGTATGATTTGTAAATACAGATGAGTCTATTTCTGAAACTAAAAACTTATCACCATTAAAAACACAATATTCTACAGTTAATTTTTTTGAGTTTGTATGTAGCCAGAGATTATATAAAAATTGAGAAGAATGAATTGCTCTTTTTTGGAAATTCCCATATTCTTGCAAATCAATTAATTTTAATACAGAAGAATCATTTTTAGTTTTCAGTTTTTTTATTTTAAAACCTTGAAGACTTAAAGATGATTTAAAGTCTAATAATTTTGCTTCATCTCTAATATTTAAAGGCTCTTTTTCAATAGAGTTTCTTAATTCCTGTATTTCGTTTATATTGTCAAAACAAAAAATAGTTTCTGAAATTCGAATTAGTTTAAACGTTAATAAGACCTTGGTTAAAGTTTCAAATAGTTCATCTTTTGATATTTGAAACTCTTCATTTATCCCACTTTTTTTATACCAACAAATAATTTTACCATCAATGATTTTGGAGTTGTGATGATATGCAATATTTCTCCATTGATTTAATCTGATTGAGTGACTGGAGATTATTAATAAATCATTTAAGTCAGTTGTTGAGATTAATTCGTCAATTATATCGCCTAAATCTATCGATTGGATTTTAGAAAAATCGGACTGTTTATTTCTTTTTATTCTGTTTAAATGAAATATTAATTTAATAAAAGGCTTAGAAATACCTTCAATAGTCTGTCCAATTATTCTTAAAGATTCTTCTAAATAATCCTCAATACAGAGACTTTTAATGTCTATTTGATTATTGTATAAAGTCCAAAATCTTGAAATTCCTTGGCTAATCTCAGGCAACCAAGAGTTGTATGCTTCAAGTGTTTTTTCAAAGTTTCTATTTTTAGAATCATTAAATATTTGAAGTATAACATCAATATTTTTTATTGATTCTGGAAAATCATTTTGAACTAGGAGGAAAGAGATCCAATTATTAATTAGGTCAGTTGTCGAATGTGTTTTTAGTCTTTGTTTATTTTGAAAATAGGTTGAAAAACATTCTATGATTTCGGATTTTAGTTCATCAGGAGACATTCCAAATTCATAAAATAACGAAAGAGGATTTCTACTCTCAAAATCGTTTATCTTTTTTCTGTTTTTCAATTATTCGGGATGTTTATTTAATGAAGCACAACGTACGTATAATAAACATATGTTCATTATACCGTATCTATTTTTCACAAATCTAACCAATTTTTAATACATAAGAGGAAAAACTGACTACATGAGTATATATTTCTGTAGTTATTAAAATATAACCCACAAAAAAAGAGCGTTCAACATAACTTGAACGCTCTTTTCAATATATTTTAAAATGACGTTATTTTCCTTCTGCTGAAAGACTTTTCATTTCTTTCTCGATCATGTCGTAGAATTGATCAATTTTTGGCATTGGAGATAAAACAGCTTTAATGTTATTGGTTTTTACTGACGGCTTTCATCGTTTTGAGAGTTCAAAAGAGTTGTGTAGTTATGCAGGGATAACACCCGTAATTAGACAGTCTGGAAGCAGTGTAAGACGACCAAGAATAAGTAAGATAGGCAAACTAAATTACGAAACTTACTGTTTTTATGCAGTTTTAATGCCTGTAAATATAATACAGCTTGCAAAGCACTTTATGATAGAATTGTAGCCAAAGGAAAAAGTAAAAAACTAGCATTAATAGCAGTCTGTAATAAACTACTCAAACAAGCTTTTTCAATAGTTAAAAACAAAATCCCATACGATGCTAATTTTAGAAGTGTTTTAGAGAAAATTAATTAAGATTCACTTGGTTTTTACCTCAGTTCTTTGTTGTACACTGGCTTTTTCACGTCCAATGGTTTTTAATTTCCGCTATATGATTTTCCAATCTCTTCGAAAATTTTTCTTCGTTAAACCTCTCTTTCTGTTCTAATTTTTTAATAATCTTTACGCTTTGAGTCCAAATCTGTATTAATTCAGATATTTTAGGCTTTAATGCTATTGCATTATCAGGTGTAAAATGTACTGTCTTATTTCTTAAACTAAATAGATTGGTAATTTCATTTAGATGGACTTTATTATTATTCAAGTCATCTTTAAACAGGTATATTAATCGTTCCATTACTCTAGAAATGGATATTCTAGCGTAACTGAACTCATCTATAATTTCTGTTTGTCTTAAAAAGAGTAAATGTCTATTAACAAGCGTTTCAATAAAGAATCCAAAGTTATTTAGATGTCCTAATATTTCTATTGAATCTATTCGATGATTTAATCCGAATTTATGCTTTTCCGTTTCTGCTCTATATTGTGATTTTTGCCAAGCTTTCGACATTAAACTTGCTGTTTCGTCAGTTAGAATATCAGGTATATTGGATTGTAAAATTCCAACTGCGTCATCAGGCAGATGAGTTTTATCCATTATTTTCCTATCTTCTTTTGATGGTTCTATTGCCTCTAATTCTTTAGAAAATAATATTGAAGCAAATTCGTACTTCAATGCAGTATGTAGATAATGAAATGACTCTTGTAGAAAAAATGCTCCTCCAAGTTCTAATTTTGAATAAGTGTCGATTTCGTGTTTACTACTCATCTTTTAGATTTTGCTAAATAAAACGTTAGCATCGTTCTGATTTGCTTTTAATTCGCCACTTGGATTCGATGCATAAGTTTTATTCACATATTCGGTGGTATAACCTGGGAAGTTTTTTGTCGCGGCAATCGTTCCTGGTGGTTTTCTGTCAGCGGTTCTACAAGCGCATATACAAACATCACATTTTTCCGCTACTAAATCTGAAAGCCTGTCATTAACCAAGTCAAAAGTGTCGCCTGAACTTGTAATCCCAACCTTTTTCTTTCCGTTATCATAAATATCAAGAAAATCTCCACCGTGTTTCTGATGTTTGTTTGGAACTTGCTTATATCCATTCGCAATTAGAATATTCGGTAACATTTTAATTGTAGTAGTTTTTCCAGAGTCTCCTCTTCCTTTTAGTGCTATAATTTTCATATTTCTCTATTCAGTTTGTTGGTTTGGTCAGCTTGTGTACAACGTTGATGTATAAGAATAGTTGCGGGTTTGTATGCGAGGATTTTCCGAAGGAAAATCAGACGTAGTAAACTTGCAACGATCTTTGGTTAAGCTCAAAATTGAGCAATTATTTTTATACATTGTTGGCAGTAGTTTTTATTTTCTCCAAGGCATATACATTTTTAGTATAGCTTCTTGTTCATTCTTTTCTCTTCTATCAGTTAATTCAGTTGACAATTTCTGTAAATGTTCGATAAATTCCGACTTTTCAGTTTCTTGCCTAAAAAGACGAACATTAGATTCATAAACTCTCAATCCTTCCACACAAACTCGCCACAAATCTTTATACATTAATCTTAAAGAATCTCCTTCATTCCAATAGCACATATCATTTCTAAATTTCTCCCATAATCGTTCCATTTCTGTTATGTGTCGTGGCAACTTTTCAGATTTTTCAGAATCGGAAAATGAGTCTATGTTCAAATTATGAGCAAAATCATTTCTAATATTACGAATTGTATTCATTATTAGAGGAAAATGGGGTGGAATCAAATTGAATGCTTGAATCAATAAAATTTTATTGTTCAGATTGGTGTTTTCATTTATTAAAATTTCTGGTTTAGGAATAAATTCATTTAGAAATCGGTCTATTTGATATTCCATAACAGAACAAGCTAAAATCACAAATGACCTATCATCATTAATTTCATTTAACCTTTTAAAATATGGTGGCATATCATCATTCCAATCAAAACGCTCCCAACTGTCAAATTGTTCAGTAAAAAGACAGTTCTTTTTGTTCGAAATGTAAACGCTATATTCTTTTTTGTTACTCATTCTCAAATTACTGCCAACGTACGTATAATAAACATATGTTCATTATACCGCATATGTTTTTCACAAATCTAACCAATTTTTAATACATAAGAGGAAAAACTGACTACAAGAGTATATATTTCTGTAGTTATTAAAATATAACCCACAAAAAAAGAGCGTTCAAACTAATTTGAACGCTCTTTTCAATATATTTTAAAATGACCTTATTTTCCTTCTGCTGAAAGACTTTTCATTTCTTTCTCGATAAAGCCTTGAAAATTGTAAAGTCTGAAACTCCAGATAGCAGAGCAGTCTATGAAGTTCTATGTATTAAACATGGCTTCTATGGGTTCAGTTATTGATATGGAAGAAATAAAGCAGCACTTTAAAAACGGTTTAGAGTTGCTAGATTTATTTAATAGCAAAAAATAGTTACTTCTTATTATTTGACTTTTTTATTTTCTTATCTACTTCGGCTTTGTCTTCTTTAATTGTTTGATAGAAGACTTCTTTATTGTCAAACATTATTATTTGAATCCGATTGTTTATGAAGTTTTATAAATCTTCAATTTTTATAGTTTTCTGTCGGTTTCGTTTAATTATACACAACGGTTTTGTATAAGATTAGTTGCGTGGGTTAGCACGTAATTTAGCAAATAAACACCGAATAGAAAATCTGCAAGGATTTCCAGAAAGTAAGCGATAATAAGCAATTACTTGTAGCCAATGTGTGGTGTCGTTTTTATTTTGTTTGTTTTATAATAACGTTCTGATAGTTATAGGGTATTTCTATATTTTCTTTGTCAAATCGCTCTTTGATTGATCGTAATAAATCACAATACATTATAAATCCGTTGGATGCATTATCTGAATAAGCCCAAACTTTTAAAGTGATAGATGAATTTCCCAATGCTGTAACCCTTGATATAACTTCGGGTACATTGTTTTCTTTATCTTCTGCAGTTCTGTTATCTATGTGCAACGGATGTTTTAAAACCTCTTCTTCCATTATTTTTAAAGCTTTGCCAATATCAGAATTGTATCCGATACCAATTTCAATCATTTTACAAATTCTCGTATCATTTAAATTTGTGTTGACAATGACATTGGAACTGATTACTGAGTTTGGTACTACAATCCTATTATTTTCAAAATCCCGAAGCACAACTTGTCTTAAATTGATTTCTTCTACCGTTCCAGTATAGGTTTGGTTAAACGTAATTCTATCGTTGATTTTAAACGGTTTGAATATAATTATTAGAAAGCCACTCATAATATTACTCAATGCCTGTTGCGATGCCAATCCTGCTACTAAGGATAAGATTCCAGCACCAGCTAATAAGGAATGACCCAAAGTTTTCATTTCAGGAATTTGAACTAAAGCAAATGAAATACCTATGATAAAAATAATGGCTGTTATTAGCTTTGTAGCAAAGACGTAACTTGTTGGGTCAATATGTTTCGTTACTACGAGTTCATTAATTTTCTTTTTGGATAAATATTTAAAAATCAAGGCAAAACAAATTGTTAGGGCAATTATAGTTCCGATGATTATAAGGGTTTTAAAGTCTGATAAAAAAGATTTTGTCATAACTTTTGTTCAAGTTTTTTTAGAATTTTTAATTGTGCTTCTTGACTTTCAAATAAAGTTTGAATTTGTTCTTGAATGAGAAGTTCTGTTTTCTGATTTAGTGCTTTTATTTCCAGTTCCGCTTTTAAGTTAATTAAGTAATCATTTTCAGCTCTTTTTCTGTCTTTTTCTTCTTGTCGATTTTGACTCATCATTATAACCGGAGCTTGTAATGCTGCGATACAGGAAAGAATAAGGTTCATTAATATAAATGGGTATGGGTCAAAATTGTCTTTTACGGGAGTTAATGTGTTAAACAATACCCAGACTACTAGAATGATAAAAAAAGAAATGATAAAAGCCCAACTACCTCCAAATTTGGCAACCTTATCAGATATGGTTTGACCTCTAGTGAGTGTTTCTTTAGGTGGATTTAAAAGATTGTTCGTAATTAAAGTTTCTTCCTCTATTGCTTTCTTAACAATTTCTTGGAGTTTTTTTATTTGCTCTGATTTGGCAGTTAAAAGTTTGTTTATGTCTTTGTCCATTTTCAATTATTAGTCAAGTTTATTTAAATGCACCACAACGTGTTCGTGTATGGTTTGTTGCGTGTTTAAGCACCTAATTTAGCAAATAATTACCGACTAAGAAAGTCCGCGAGGATTTTCGTAAGTAGGCTTGCACTAGCAATTAATTTTATATGGTTGTTGTGCATAGTGTTTTTTATTCAGCTTTTATTTCATATGGTTTTTCTGGAAATCCGAACAAGATTGCTTGTTGCTTATTTATTTCCTTTATTCCAATTAGTGTTTCTCGTTCGTCATTTTCAAAAATTGATGCGAAATAAGTTCCTTGCAAATTTTCTAATATTATTTTCCGTCCATTTCTTTTCATTCTTTTATTCATTTCTTGAATTACTGGACTGTCCAAAATTTTATTGAACGTTAATGGTATTTTCTCGTTATTCCACTGTGCTTTGAATTCGAGCATCTCAATTTTTTTAGAATCAAGTTCCGTTTTGGTTGGTTCAATTCTTTCATAGTCAGTCACAAATTCTGTGTCCTCTGTTTTCGATTCAGTTTCGCTCAACACAGTATGAGTTTTTCCCATTCTGAATATTCTTATTCGATTATCATTTACGAATTCATATTTTAATTCGGAAAGTTTCTCGCTCCATTGAGTTCGGACTTTTGATAATTTATTTCCGCTTTTTAATTCAAGTTCAAAATGGATGATTTGGTCGTTATTGAATTCAATAAATTCAGGTCGACAATAGTCGTCTCCTGTTTTAATCTTTAACCAAGTTCCATTCAGGTTTTTCATTTGTTTTCTGCGGTTTTGGGACATTAAGCACAACGCCCAAATATACGCATTGCGGTTCTCTTTATTTTAATTATGGCGGTTATCTAAATATAGGAAAAATATATAACGGGAAGTGTATCTTTTAGTGGTGACCAAAGAAGCACTGTCTTTTATTTTTCAGTCTTGAAGTTAGCAAATAAATCCCAAATTTTTCGTTTCAACTCCCAAACCTCGCCATTGAAGATACACAGTGTTCCCAGTAGTACTCTTTTCAGTTCACTTTTTCATTTCTTTTTTTCTTGTGTTCAATAATACGTTTAGTTTTAACCAGTCGCTTTTCTTTGTCAGCTTTAATAAAGTCACTTATTGCTTTTTGTTCGGCTTTTGTTAATGGTCTTGGGTCAACTGTGAAGTCAACATCCAAAGGTTCTTTTATTAATCCCATAATTTTATTCTTTAAAATATTTTCCTATTAATTTTAACGCAGATTCAGTTGTAATAACCATTAAATGTCCTCCAAAATGAATGGCACCTAGTGTGTCGATATAATGGTCAATCAATTTAGTTTTTGCTGTGAAGGATACATATCCGTCGCCACCTCTCTGAAATGACAATTTACAAGCAAAAGCAACCAAATTTCCTGGAATACCTATGTATACTTTGTCTTTTCCGATATTAAATTTAGCACTTTCGAGTAAATGTATATAAACATGGTCTTTTTTCACTTCTAAACTCACTAAACCTTGAATTATTTTAGGATTGCCTGTAATAGTTAGTTTAAAAATATCTCTTTCTGGTTTTTTGAATTCAGCTTTCCAATTAAAATTCCATCCATTTTTTTTTGTAATATTTTTTATCTCAGTAGAATTCAGAAGGGAAATCTCAGTAGGGAAATTATCGCCAGTTTGGACATTTTCAATTGAGTTTGTCAACTTATCAATTACAAAATCTAAACCTAAATCAGAAGAATTTTTCATAATACTAATTTATGAAAATATCTTTGTTTATTTATACCTGTTTGGATTTTTTGTTGCATTACTGGCAACGCCCAAATATACGCATTGCGGTTCTCTTTATTTTAATTATGGCGGTTATCCAAATATAGAAAAAATATATAATACTGCGGAAAAGAAGAAAAACGCGGTTCGTTTTTGTATGGCACTAAGTTTAAAAAGTATATTCCAAAATCAAGTTAGTTAAAGTGAAACGCCACGTTTCCAAGGAATGAAATCATCTTGATTGAGTAGACTTGCTTTTGACTTCGTTGTGCCGCTTGCCACTTGAATGATGTATTCTAACATGGTTTCTGCCATTTCTTCAATGGATTTTTCGCCTTTGATGATGGCGCCCGTATCTACATCAATGATGTCACTCATTTTAGCCGCTAATTCTGAATTGGAAGATACTTTTATGACAGGCGTTATCGGGTTTCCCGTTGGCGTTCCTAGTCCTGTTGTGAATAAGACAATGTTTGCACCCGAACCGACCATTGCAGTAGTACTTTCTACATCGTTTCCGGGCGTACATAGTAAGTTTAAACCTGGAGTTGTTACGTATTCTCCGTAATCTAACACGTCTACTACTGGTGATGTTCCGCCTTTTTTGGCTGCTCCCGCAGATTTCATGGCGTCCGTAATTAATCCGTCTTTGATGTTTCCGGGTGAAGGATTCATATCAAAACCAGAACCTGCGTCTACGACTGATTTTTCAAAGGCTTGCATGAGTTCTAAGAACCGATTTGCCGAAGTTTCTGTCGTACATCTGTTGACTAATTCTTGCTCTACGCCACATAATTCTGGAAATTCTGCTAGGATTGCCGTTCCGCCCAAAGCGACCAACATATCCGACGTATACCCAAGCGTAGGATTTGCCGATATTCCCGAAAAACCATCCGAACCACCACATTCTAATCCTACTTTTAGTTTTGATAATGGCGCTGGTTTTCGTTGAATTTTGTTTGCTTGTTTGATCGCTTCAAAGGAGTTTTTTATGATCGCGGTCAGCATTTCGTCTACCGTTCCCATTTGTTGTTGTTCGTACATCAACACAGGTTTTGTATTGTTTGGACTGATGGCTTCCAAGGCTTTGTTAAAGACGTCAATTTGCAAGTTTTGACAGCCTAAACTTAATACCGTTGCGCCTGCTACATTCGGGTTTTTGACATAGCCTGCTAATAATCGCGCCAAGCTTTCAGAGTCTTGACGAATACCGCCACAACCGCCAGGATGTGTAATAAATTTTACTTCGATGTTGTCAAAAACATTCGTGGTTTCTTCTTCCGCCACAGCGATATTTTCTTTTCCATCATTCACCAACGAACGCAACAACATTCTGTGATGGTTCGATTTTTGCGTGAGTAATTCTTTTTCAAAGATATCTTTGAGCAATTCTATGTTTCTGTTTTCACAAAAAACCAACGGAAAGAATAACCACACATTTGCCGTTCCCACTTGTCCATCTTCACGATGATAGCCCATAAATGTTGCATCTTTCCATTTGTCCACATTTGGAGCTGTCCAACCAATGGTGTCTGTTTTTTGACTGACTTTTGCACTTTGATGTTTTACATTTTCAGTGGTTAATACATCGCCTTTTTCAATGATAGCACTTGCTTTTCCGACCAATACGCCGTACATCAGAATTCGATCACCAACTTGAAATGTGTCTAATGCAATTTTGTGTTTCGCTTTTACATCAGAAATTACCTTGATTTCTTGATTTTCAAACATGATTGTTTCGTCCGCTTTTAAGTTGATTAAAGCCACGGCTACATTGTCTGACGGATGTACTTTTATGAGTTTGTGTTGCATATTGATGCGTTGTTGTGCTGTTTATTATTTTTGACTAAAGTTAGCTAATGCTTTCTCTATTCCATTTTTTTCAATTTCATCTAACGCATACGCGATTGCTTCAGTTAGATGAGGAATTTTGGTTAAATCTTCTTCCCAAAATTCAGTGTTTTGTAATGTCAATATTGCGACTTCTTTTGTGTTTTTAGATTTCCAAATTTCCTGAAATGCCGCAACAATCGTTTCGCTGTCTTTTATTGGTAATGCTTTTCCGTTCCAAGTTCCTTTGTAGAATCGGATTAAACAAGCAAATGCAAAGGTTAGGTTGGTTGGTAATTTTCCGTTTTTAGCTTCAAATTGTAATAGACTTGGTAATACACGTACTTTGAATTTCGAGATTGAATTTAGAGCGATATCTGCTAATTTGTGTTTGATAAACGGATTTCGGAAACGATCTAAGACCGCTTCTGCAAAATTGTCTAATTCTGCACGTTCCATCGGAAGCGTTTCGTTGATTTCGTCAAAGATTGCTTTGTTTACAAATGCTCCCGTGAAAGCATTATCGACCGTTTCTTTTACCGTTTCGTTTCCATAGAGTAATGAAAATGGTACCATTGACGTATGCGCGCCATTTAGAATACGAACTTTTCGCAGGCGATACGGTTGCATGTCCTCCACAATTTTTACATCTAAATTGGTTTTGTGAAAAGGTAGTTTTTTCTTTAATTCTTCGCCACCTTCTATTACCCAAAGTAAAAATACTTCTGCGGCTACAATTAGGTTGTCTTTGTACGATAATTGACTGTTATACGCTTCAATGTCATCTTTTGGATAGCCTGGAACAATTCTGTCCACTAACGTGCTGTGAAACGAACAACTTTCGTTGATCCAAGTGATAAACGCGCTGTCTAATTTCCAAAGTGTTGCGTATTGTAAAATGATTTCTTTTAAGGTTTCTGAATTGTAATTTATGAGTTCACAAGGAATTATCGTCAAACTTTTATCCGTTGCGCCATTGAAATGTTGAAAACGTTCGTGAAGCAATAAGGTTAATTTTGCAGGAAATGAACTTGGTGGTTGCATGTCCATCGTATCCGTTTCTACATACGTAATTCCAGCTTCTGTTGTGTTTGAAATGATGAATTGAAGTGATGCTTCTTTCGCTAAATCTAGATATTCTTGAAAGTCTGTATATGGATTGATTCCTTTTACAATGTTGATAATCAGCTCTTTTTGTTGAATTTCTTCGCCTTTTTGAATTCCTTTTAAAAATAACGTGTACAAACCGTCTTGATCGTTTAGCATGTCTACCATACCACGATCAATCGGTTGTACAACGGCAACGCCAGCGTTGAAATTTAGGGAATTATTTAGTTGTTGAATGGCGTAATCTACAAAGGCTCTTAAAAAGTTTCCTTCTCCAAATTGCACGATTTTTATTGGCAATTTTTCTTCCAATCCAAGATTAGTTCTGCTTAATTTTATATGTGTTGTTGTTGACATTGGTTGCTATTTTATAGGTTGAACAAACTTGGTAACCAAAGTGTTAGTTGTGGAATGTAGGTGACCAAAAACAAGGCTATTACCATTGCTAAGAATAATGGTAAAAGCGGTTTCATTACTTTTTGAATGGTGGTTTGTGCGACGCCAACGCCGACAAAGAGAACCGAACCAACGGGCGGCGTACACAATCCGATACATAAGTTGAGCACCATTATAATTCCAAATTGAATCGGATCCATGCCTAATTTTGCAACTACCGGTAAGAATATCGGTGTAAATATTAATACCGCAGGCGTCATATCCATGAAGATTCCGACAAAGAGTAAAATGAGGTTGATAATTAAAAGAATTACAATTTTGTTATCACTGATCGATAATAATGTGGCACTGATATCTTGTGGAATGTTTTCATAAGACATTACCCAAGACATACTCATGGATGCGCCAATTAGTAACATTACGACTGCCGTTGTGGTGGATGAGTCTAGTAGAATTTCAGGAAGTGTTTTTAGGTTGATTTCCTTGTAGATGAATCCTAAAATTAAGGTGTATAAGACTGCGATTGCGGAAGCTTCCGTTGCGGTAAAAACGCCTGTTACAATTCCACCAATTACAATGACTAGTAGGAATAAACTTGGTACAGCCGCTATAAATGTTTTGAAAACTTCTTTTAGTGAACTTTTTTTGCCAAGCTTGTATTTTTTCTTTTTTGCCCAGAAGGAAGCTACTATCATTAAAAATAATCCTGTTAAAATCCCGGGAATGTAGCCTGCTAAAAATAACGCCGCAATTGAAACGCCGCCACTTGCCAATGAGTATACTATTAAGACATTACTTGGCGGAATGATTAATCCTGTGGTTGCTGATGTAATGTTGACCGCCGCTCCAAATTCTTTGGAATAGCCTTCTTTTTCCATTTCGGGTCCTAAAATACTTCCCATGGCAGAAGCCGAAGCCATTGCCGAACCTGCGATTGCGCCCATTAACATGGCACCAATTACGTTTATTAACGCCAATCCGCCTGGAAGTGCGCCTACTAAGGTTTTCGCAAAAGCGATCAATCGGTGTGCGATTCCTCCTTTATTCATCAGTTGTCCTGAAAGAATAAAAAACGGTATGGCAAGCAAGGCAAAACTGTCTAAACCAGTTCCCATACGTTGCGAAACAGTTGTAAATGCTGGCATTGAAGGAATACTTACTAACATCGTCAATACGGAAGCGATAGAAATACTCCATGCGACTGGTGTTCCTATGGAAAGTAAACCAACGAAACTTATTACTAATACTAAAATTGGTATATAATCCATGTTATTAGATGTTTAAAATGTCTGAAATTTTATAGTAAATAATCAGCAAACCACTTAACGGAATTGCTAAGTATACTAACGCCAACGGAATTTGCAATGCTGGCGATTGCTGATCTAATACATAGGTAATGTACACCAATCTACAACCGCCAATAACCATTGCAAACAAAGCAAATAGGATGATGAGTACGTATACTGTTATTTTTAATTTTTTTTGTGTTTTTGGAGTTGCTTTTTGTGGTAATACATCGATGGCTACGTGCATGTTTTTTCCAGATACGTACGCCGCGCCTAAAATTCCCAACCAAATCATGAGATATCGTGCGAGTTCATCGGTGAATGAACTTGGCGTTCCGACCACAAATCGGGTGAATACTTGCCATATTACATTGATTACCATTACACTCATGATGATGATGAGCATGTTTCCTAAAATTTTGTCTATTTTTTGTCGTGCTGTCATCTTAGTTCGTGTTTTTTATACGCTGAATTAAATTGAGCATGTCTTTGTCTTTTCCGTACGCTTCGTACACGGCTTCTACATCTTCTGAAAATTTTGTTTTGTCAGGTCTGATAATGGTTACGCCTGCTTTTTGGACTTCATCCAACGCTTCTTTTTCAGCCGCTGCCCAAAGTGTTCTTTGATAGATTACAGAAGTATCAACCGCTTCTTGCAACCACTTTTTTTCTTGGTCTGAGAGTCGATTCCATATATGCGTTCCGATGATTAATACATCAGGTAATACGGTATGTTCATCTAAAGAATAGAATTTACATACTTCGTAATGCCTTGACAGATAGAAACTTGGCGGATTGTTTTCTGCACCATCCACAACACCTTGTTGTAACGATGTGTATAGTTCTCCCCAAGAAATTGGCGTCGGCGAACCGCCTAAACTTTTTACCATATCCATCGCGGTCACGCTTTCCATGACACGTATTTTTAATCCTTTTAGATCTTCTGGAGAGTTGATAGGCTTGTCTTTCGTGTAAAAACTTCGGCTTCCTGCGTCGTAATAGCCTAAGCCTTTTATCCAATATTGCGTGCCTTCATCTAGTAATTCTTGCCCGATAGGTCCATCCAACACATTGAAAGAGTGCGCTCTGTCTCTGAAAAGGTATGGCAAACCAAAAACTTTCATTCGTGGTGCAAAGTTTTCCATGACACCTACGGAAACTTTCGTCATGTCTAAACTTCCAATTTGTAGCAGTTCAATACATTCGCGTTCAGTGCCTAATTGCTGACTTGGATAGATTTCTAATTGCATTTTTCCACCCGAAATTTCTTTTAAGTCCTCGCCCATTTTTACCATTGCTTTGTGTACAGAGTGATTGACATCTAAACTGTGCGCTAGTTTGATGGTTTTGACGTCACTTATTTGACCGCAACCAACGAGCAAGGTCATTAAAAGGAATCCGAATAGTAGTTGAAATGCTTTCATATTTTTAGGTTCTTAAATGCTTTATCATCATGATGGCATCGCTAACTTTTGTTTGTAAGGTTGCAAAATCTTGTTGTTCAATGATTTCTTTTGAGATTAACTGCGAGCCCATTCCCACGCAAGTGACACCAGCATCAAACCATTGTTTTAGATTTTCTTCCGTTGGCGAAACGCCGCCTGTTGGCATGATGGATGTCCAAGGTTGTGGTGCTTTGATACTTTTTACAAAGTTGGGTCCGTATATTCCGCCTGGAAATAGTTTTACGATTTCACAGCCTAATTCTTCTGCTTTCGCGATTTCTGTGAGCGATCCGCAACCTGGCGACCATAATATTTTTCGTCTGTTGCACACGATGGCAATGTCTTCTCTTAATACAGGCGTTACGATAAAATTCGCGCCAAGCGACATGTATAATGAAGCCGACGCCGCATCTGTTATAGAACCGACACCTACTATCATTTCGGGCAATTCTTTACGTGTGTATTTCATTAATTCCCCAAATACTTCGTGTGCAAAATCGCCTCTTGCTACAAATTCTAAAAGTCGCGCACCACCGTCATAACAAGCTTTTATGACGTGTTTGCATACGGTGATATCTTCATGATAAAATAGCGGAACTAATCCGGTTTCTTTCATGGTTTGCGCAACTGCTATTCGTGTATATTGTGCCATAGTTAGATGATTGCTAGTAATTTTTGAAAGCTTTTCATGGAAAGATTGATGAAGTCTTCTTGTGATTGTGCTTTTAAGGTGTGTATAAATTCGATTGGAATTGAATTGAATCGTTCTTTTATTTTTTTTTGATGTGCTGAAAATACCATTGCGGCATCGATACTACCATCGTTGATATCGTCTAAGAAAGCTTCTTCTTTCGCAGCTTCTGCAAAGGATTGAAATAGCATGACTCTGTATCCTGATGTTGCCGCTTTTTTTTGAATTTCACAAAGCGTATTGCTATACCATTTTTCATTGATTTGTGGTAAAATCACCGCTACAATGTTCGATTTGTTTTTTCGTAAAGCAATGGCGTTTTTGTTAGGAACATAGTTGTTTTTGGAAGCAATATCTTGAATGAATTTTCTAGTTTCCACACTGATATCTAATCGATCATTGAGTGCTTTCGATACTGTTGATGTCGAAAATCCTGTTATGTATGATATTTGCTTTAGTGTCATCATCGGTTATCTTGATACTTTTCCGCTAGATTCTCCACTGACCATTTTTTCTACTTCTTCCACAGAGACTAGGTTGTAATCTCCAGAAATGGTGTGTTTTAAACAGCAAGCAGCCACTGCGAAGTTGAGTGCTTTTTGTGCATCTTTTTGATAGTTTAGTAAGCCGTAAATGAGTCCGCCCATAAACGCATCGCCACTTCCTACTCTATCGACTACGGGCGTGACTTCTTTGATGGCGGCATTGTATATGCTTTTTCCATCAAATAAGATTCCGCCAATTCGTTGGTGAGATGCACTTACCGAGTAGCGTAATGTGGTTGCTACCGTTGTAAGATTTGGGCATAATTCAAATAGTTTTTCGTATAATACAGGTAATGTTGATTCGTCTTGATAGTTTGGTGCTACTTTGTCTTTTCCTAACATAAAATACGCCGTATCGATATCACCTAGTATGATGTGACTGTATTGTAAAAGTGCTGGCATTACTTCTTTTGGTTCTTTCCCATATTGCCATAGTTTGGCTCTGTAATTTAAATCACAGGAAATGGTGAGTCCTAGTTGGTGTGCTGTTTTTACCGCTTCTAAACAGATTTTTGCCGCACTTTCTGAAATGGCAGGTGTTATTCCACTCCAGTGAAACCATGTGGCATCTTTTAGTATTTCTTCCCAGTTAAAATCATCTGTAGTTGCTGTTGCGATGGCGCTGTTGGCTCTGTCATATACGACATTGCTTCCGCGTGTTCCGGCACCAGTTTCTAGGAAATAGATGCCTAATCGATCGCCTCCTAAGACCACATTTTGAGAACCTACATTGAGTTTTCGCATTTCTTTGAGCGTGCATGCACCGATTTCATTATCGGGAATACGCGTTACAAATTCCGACTGAACGCCATAGTTTGCCAAAGAAACCGCCACGTTGAATTCGCCGCCGCCATAGGTTGCCGCAAAAAACTTTGCTTGCGAAAAACGCAGGTGTCTTTCGGTCGATAACCGCAACATAATTTCTCCAAATGCTACTACTTTGTTCATGCGTATTATTTAAAGTTAAAGTATTCTTTTGCGTTGAAATAACTGATGTCTGCCACCATTTTTCCAATCCATTCTAGTTCTTCTTTTGGCAATTCGCCACGTTGTATTTCTGTTCCGAGCAGATTGCATAGGATTCTTCTGAAATATTCATGTCGTGGAAATGATAAGAAACTGCGCGAATCTGTCAACATTCCAATGAAACAACTAATGAGTCCCATGTTTGATAGCGCGTTTAATTGCTTCGTCATTCCGTCTTTTTGATCTAAAAACCACCAACCTGAACCAAATTGAACTTTCCCTTTAACGCTTCCGTCGTTGAAGTTTCCAATCATGGTTGCCATCACTTCATTGTCCGCCGGATTTAGATTGTATATGATCGTTTTTGTCAATACATCTTTACTGTCTAACGCATTTAAAAATGCCGATAGTTTTGCAGCTTGTGGATAATCTCCAATAGAATCCCAACCTGTGTCGGGACCTAAAATACTGTGCATTCTTGCATTGTTGTTTCGCAATGCGCCCAAGTGAAATTGTTGCACCCAACCAAATTCATGATAGGTTTCTGCTAAGTACAACAGCATCGCTGTTTCAAATTTTAAGACTTCTTCTTTTGAGAGCGTTCCGCCGTTTCTTTTCTTTTTGAAAATAGCTACTACTTCACTTTCTGTGAAAGATTCAAACGAAATCTGATTTAGTCCATGATCGCAAAGTTTACAACCGTTTTTATCAAAAAAGAGGATTCTGTTTCGCAACGCATCTTTTAAATCTTGATAGATTTCAATGTCAATGTTTGCTGCTTTTCCTAGACTGTCTATATACTTATTGTAACCATCATTGCCAATTAAGATGGCTTTATCAGGTCTGAAAGCTGTGCTTACTTTGATGTCTAAATCGCTTTGAGCCAATCCTTGATGATGCACTAACGTATCAATTGGATCTTCTGTCGTACACACCAATTCAGCATTTACCTTTCGCAATAAATTTCTACAACTGTACTCAGTACTGCTTAGCTTTTCAGAAGTAGCTTCGTATATTTTTTCTGCCGATTTTTCATTTAATAATTCGTGAATATCAAAGTATCGAGCTAATTCTAAATGTGTCCAATGGTATAATGGATTTCGCATCGTATACGGAACTGTTTTTGCCCATTGCATAAACTTTTCCTTGTCAGAAGCGTCTCCAGTAATGAAACGTTCATTGATACCTAAAGTACGCATTGCGCGCCATTTGTAATGATCGCCATTGATCCAAACATTGGTTAGATTGTGATAGATTGTATCGTCTAAAATTTCTTTTGGTGGTAAGTGATTGTGATAATCAATTATCGGTTGATTTTTTGAGTACTTGTGATATAATTCTTCCGCATATTTGTTTTCTAAGAGAAAGTTATCATGTATAAAATTGCTACTCATGCTGTCGTTTCGTTAGTCTTGTTAGTCTTCGTTGGCTGGTTTTCCTATGGTTGCTAAAATGCCACCATCTACATAGATCACTTGTCCGTTTACAAAATCACTCGCTTTGGAAGCTAAAAATACCGCTGCTCCTTGTAAATCTTCTGGATTTCCCCAACGAGCTGCGGGCGTTCTGTTGATGATAAATTCGTTAAACGGATGTCCATCTACACGAATTGGTTCTGTTTGTGAAGTCGCGAAATATCCCGGACCAATTCCGTTGACTTGAATGTTGTGTTTTGCCCATTCTGTCGCTAGATTTTGCGTGAGCATTTTTAAACCACCTTTTGCGGCTGCATACGCTGTAACGGTATTTCGTCCGAGTTCACTCATCATGGAACAGATGTTGATAATTTTCCCTTCTTTCCGCGCGATCATTTGTTTTGCAATGAGTTGCGACATGATGAAAGGACCGACTAAATCCACATCTATTACACGTCTGAAGTCACTGATTGGCATCGTAAGTGCTGCTTCACGCTTGATGATTCCTGCGTTGTTTACTAAGATGTGAATATCTCCAATGTCTTGTGCAATTTTTGCTACTTTTTTTTGAGCCAACGCTTCGTCGGTTACATCAAATATATAGCCTGAAGCTTTGTACCCTTGATCGTTGTAATAGGAAAGTGCTTCTTCTAGCTTGGAAGGCGTCGTGCTGGTAATGACTAATTCTGCTCCAGCTTTTGCCAAACCTTCTGCCATTGCCATTCCTAAACCGTGCGTTCCACCTGTAATGAGTGCTCTTTTACCTTTTAAGTTGAATAACTCCATGCTTGGTTTATCTTAGTTCATTAATTTTACATACATCCATATCACTGTAATCCAAGTTTTCGCCTGCCATTCCCCAAATAAATGAGTAACTCGCTGTTCCTGAACCTGCATGAATAGACCAAGGTGGTGAAATGACTGCTTCTCCATTTCCCATCCAGATATGACGTGTTTCTTGTGGTTGCCCCATGAAGTGACAAACCGCTTGATCTTCTGGCACTTCAAAGTAAAAGTATACTTCCATTCGTCTGTCGTGAACGTGCGCTGGCATCGTGTTCCAACTACTTCCTGTTTTGAGTGTTGTCATGCCCATTTGCAATTGACATACTTCTACCACGCTGTTGACAATATATTTTCGTAATGTTCGTGCGTTTGCCGTTTCTGGCGATCCGAGTTCGATGACTTCTACATCATTGGTGCCAATTTTTTTGTTTGGAAATGCTTTGTGCGCAGGTGTTGAGTTTAGGTAAAACTGAGCTGGATTTTCCGAATCGCTACTTGAAAATAGGACTTCTTTGTTTCCTTGTCCAACATAGAGCGCTTCTTTGTGTGCTAATTCATACACTTTTCCATCTACAGTTACGGTTCCAGTTGCGCCAATATTTATGATTCCTAGTTCTCTTCGTTCTAGGAAATAACTTGCTTTTAAAGGGTCAATGCTTTCCAAGGAAACTGATTGATGTACAGGAGTTACACCTGCGACCATAAATCTATCATAGTGTAAATATTCCCAGCTCAGTGTATCTTTTTTGAGTACGTTTTGAATTAGAAATTCGTCACGAAGTTCTTGCGTGTCGTAATGCTTTACAGATTTGGGATTAGATGCATATCTCGTATTGTAGTTTGCCATAAGAATAGTTTTATTGTAATCGATTACACAAATATAAAATAAAATATTTAAATCCTACTATTTTGTTATTATGAATTTCTGCTTTCCTTTTTTGCAGTATTCGTAAATACTGAATAGGTAAGACTGTTTTATTGGGTTTCCTTTACTTTTTTCGCTTTTAAAAATACTAAAGAATTGATTGATTTAAAAATAAATATGATACAGACATAGAATCCTGATAATTTACTTGCACTCATTCAATCTAAAGCTATGATAAAAGTGTAGTATACTGCTGTGAGGAGTTAGCGATTACTTAGTTGCTACATCTCCACTGCGCTGGATGTGACAGTCGTTAGAATATCTTTTAAGCTGATTTGAGAAAAACTTTTTCTTGGGTTGGTTTTTGATTGGTTTGCTGCAATCAAAAGTTATTTATCAAACTCTACTTTTTTTACAACTGAAAACCCTTTTGTTTTATTAAAATTCATATTGTGAACAAAATTTTCCATGCTATCAGAAGGGTCAATAGTTTCTAAATTTAAACTATCAATAGTTTTTGGCAGAAATATAACAGACAGAATCGGTTGTTCTTCTAAATGTCCTGTTTTAGTATTTACTATTTTCGCCAAGGCATTAATTCTTGCATAATCGATTGGCAGATAAGCAAATACTTCTCTTGCTATTCGCATTGAAGCACTGCAAATATGATCTTGATATAATTCATTAAACCTTGATTTTGGCATATTCTTTTTTGATAATTTACCAGTAGTTGTTTGTCTCAATTCATAATCAGGAATAACTTCTAAACTATTTACATGAAGATCAATATCTATATAATTTTCCTGAAAACTAAAGCTAATTTGTGTTCCCAATTCTCCTATATCTGAAAAAGGGTCAAAATACTCAAGTGCTTTTTTATAAAAAAGAGATTCTCTTTTCTTAATACCAATACTTATTTCTTGAAGTTCTTGCCAATTTTTTAATTCATTTAAGTATTCTTTGTGACTAATGTCATACTCTTTGGCATCTTTTTCTTTAGCTTGCTTCAAGAGAGTTTCTAACCTTTTTAATTTCTTATTAGTTGAACCAAATAACTTATCAAAAAAGGAAGGCTTAAAATTATCTAATCTGTTTTTTGCAACGACTTCATTTTTTATAGTTAAGACAGGTTTGATTGGTTCTTGAGTATTCTCAATTTCTTCCCAATTTATTGGTTCAGTACAATTTTTATGAACAGATTGTATTGTGTCAACGTAGTTTTCCCAATCAGAAACAGCTTGTTGAGCATTTTCAATTTCTTCTAGCTTTTGTTGTTCTTTAAATCTCTTTGCTGCTTCACGTGCTTGTCGTTGTTGCGCTCTTTCCATTCTACGAACCGCTGCTCCATAAGATCGAATTGCTCCTTTTAGTGTAGCCATTTTAGTTTTTCAAATTAGTTTTTAATAATTTATAAAAATATGATACTTATAATAACAAATATTACGGTTTCCCATAATCAATCCAAAAAAACGAAAGTACTCCACAACTCAAACACAACCCAACGCACCTACTCCACAAACTTTTAGCATTTTTTTAAAGATTCCCGCCATAAATAATCTATATATTTACTTCTATTGTTATTTTTGCCGCATGGGAAGAAGAAATCGAAAGCAAGTTTTTGAAAAGGTCGAAGTGATTGATACTGCCGTAAAAGGAAAAACAGTCGCAAAAACTGCGGAAGGAACTGTGATATTTTTACCAAATGCCGTTCCGGGCGATGTGGTAGATATTCAAACATTTAAGAAACGTAAAGCCTATTACGAAGGGAAAGCAGTAAAGTTTCATACGTATTCAGATAAGCGCGTGGAGCCTGTTTGTGAGCATTTTGGAACCTGTGGCGGTTGCAAATGGCAACAGATGGGGTACGAACACCAATTGTTTTATAAACAAAAGGAAGTGTTGAATAATTTAACCCGAATCGGAAAGATTGAATTACCTGAACTCACGCCCATTTTAGGAAGTGCCAAACAATACTTCTACCGAAATAAAATGGAGTTTTCATTTTCAGACAGTCGTTGGTTAACGCAAAAAGAAGTGGATTCGGAACGAGATTTAGGCGATAGAAACGCACTAGGTTTTCATATTCCAGGCATGTGGGACAAGATTTTAGATGTCAAAAAATGTCACTTACAAGCCGATCCGTCCAACGCGATTCGGAATGCCATTAAAAAGTTTGCTACGGAAAACGACATTGCTTTCTTTAACACACGTCATCAAACTGGATTATTGCGTACCTTAATGATCAGAACCTCATCCAAGGGAGAAGTCATGGTATTAGTTCAATTTTACCAAGAAGATGTTACAAAACGTGAGTTATTGTTGAATTATGTCAAAGAAACCTTTCCTGAAATTACATCGTTATTATATGTTATCAACGGAAAAGGAAACGATACAATTTACGATCAAGAAGTGATTTGTTTCTCTGGACGCGATCATATTTTTGAAGAAATGGAAGGTTTGAAGTTTAAAATCAACGCAAAATCATTCTATCAAACAAATTCGGATCAAGCATACGAATTGTATAAAATTACGCGCGATTTCGCTGGTTTAGAAGGCAACGAACTTGTATACGATTTATACACAGGAACAGGAACAATTGCACAATTTGTCGCAAAAAAAGCGAAAAAAGTAGTTGGAGTTGAGTCAGTTCCAGAAGCCATTGAAGCGGCAAAAGAGAATGCAACACTAAACGATATTACGAATACAGAGTTTTTTGTGGGTGATATGAAAAAAGTATTTAATGCTGAATTTATTGCCAAACACGGAACGCCCGATATTATCATTACCGATCCGCCACGTGACGGAATGCACGCCGATGTAGTACAACAAATTTTAAACATCGCACCTAAAAAAGTGGTGTATGTAAGTTGTAACAGCGCTACACAAGCGCGCGATTTAGCATTGATGGATGCCACTTATAAAGTAACCAAAGTACACGCCGTGGATATGTTTCCACAGACACATCATATTGAAAATGTGGTACTTTTAGAAAAGAGAAAATAATACATGAAAAAATTATCTTATATAGGAATTATGTTTGTTGTTGCATGGGCAACGCTGCTTTCCTTTTCTTGCGAGAAAGACGATATTTGCGCTGAAGGAACGATTACAACGCCATTGTTAGTGATTGAGTTTTTTGATGCGGCAAATACTTCGGGAGAAGACGTACTCAAGAATGTGACCAATTTGTGGGTAGAAGCAGTTAATCCGAATACTGAAGTTGTACAAGTAGAAGGTGTTGATGTTACGGTTATTGTAGATCCTATTCAAACTTCACCGCAAACAGTCAATACCATTTCAATTCCGTTACGCACACAAGAAGGAAGTACAGAATATCGTTTTATTGCTGACTATGAATTGGATGAAAATAACAATCAATTAGGAAACGAAGATATTCTTACATTTAACTACGAAACTCAAGAAATTTTTCTTTCCAGAGCTTGTGGTTATTATACAAATTATACACTCAATGTTTCTAATGGCGTAGAAGTAACTCCAGATACAGACAATTGGATCAATCCTTCCACAGGAATCCTGATTTCAGAAATTAATGTTCAAAATGAAACGGTTACACATGTTAAAATATATCATTAGTATACTTACATGCTTCGTATGTAGCGTAAGTTTTGCGCAAGATACAGAAACAACGACGAGTGCGGTTAAAGACTCTATTCCGAGTAAAGATAACTACGGATTGCGCATTGGTGTCGATCTAAGCAAACCCATTCGTATGTTGCTCGAAGACGATTATCAAGGATTTGAAATTGCCGCCGACTTTCGATTGACTAAAAAGTTTTACCTCGCTGCCGAATTAGGTAACGAGCAAAAAACAGTGGATGAAGAACAAGTTAATTTTACTACAGAAGGAAGTTTTATCAAATTAGGATTTGACTTTAATGCGTATGAAAACTGGTTTGGAATGCAAAACTCCATCATTGTGGGAATGCGTTACGGATATAGCACGCACAAGCAAACATTAAATAGTTATAGAGTTTATCAATCCAATCAACATGTAGAAGATGTAAGCATCTTAACACAAACACCCGGAACCGAATTTTCTAGTTTAAACGGACATTGGATTGAAGTCGTTGCAGGTATAAAAGTAGAATTGTATGATAACATTTACATGGGATTTAGCGTGCGCTTGAATCGATTACTTAGCACCAAAGAACCTGAAAACTTTCAAAACTTATTCATTCCCGGATTCAATAAAGTAACGACTGATGGTAATGTTGGCGCAGGATTCAATTACACCATTAGCTATTCGATTCCAATCTATAAAAAAGCAAAAAAGAAGAAAGAAAAAGCAAAAGAAGAAGATTTATAAATTCTAAACCTTCTTATGTGTTATGAGGCTGTCAAAAAAGTCAAAGTTTCGTCAAACCGAACTTGATTCGGTTTCTCATCATCATTGATAATCAGCATAATGAGATTCTGAATTGATACTGAATCAAGTTCAGCACATGGTTCAGAATGATGTCTTTTAAAAATTTTCAGATAATTTCCTTTTTTATGTAAATATATTCGTTAACCCTTAAAAACTTACAAATAGTTTTGTTTTTAGTTGAGATTCTTCTAGCTTTAACAATAAACTAAGCGTAAAATCATGAGGAAAATATTCGGTTATATCATATTAGGATTAGCAGTTGCTGGATTTATATATATTTTCATTCGAACTGGATCATTTATAACTGCAATTACTGTTGCTGGAATAGGCTTACTATGGTTTCTTTTCAATAATATATTTGAATTGGGTTCTCTATTTGGTAAAAAGTCAGACAAAAAAATAAACGATCGCAGCTATAGAAATGATAAAAAAAACTTGGAAAAGAAAACAGAAAACAATCCTACACTTCGATAAAAAACAAAATAGAATTGAACTATAAATCAATTCAAACTCCACAAAACCATCAAAAAACGATGGCTTTTTTACATTCAAAATTTATTAGATAATTATTGAAAATAAACAGCACTCTAAACGATTATTTACTAATTTAGATTGCAATAAAAAATACACTAAAAGCATGACCATTGAGGAAAAAGCAAGAATCTACGCGGTAGCGAAACATCGTGATGCGAATCATGGATACGATCAATATCCGTATGAATTTCATTTGCTCATGGTAGTCAATGCTGCGAAACAATTTTTATACCTCATTCCTGAAGAAGCACAACAAAATGTGTTGGCGGGTTGTTGGGTTCATGATGTCATTGAAGATGCGCGCGAAACCTATAATGATGTCAAAAAAGCATTAAACGAAGATGTTGCCGAACTAGCGTACGCATTGACCAATAACAAAGGAAAAACACGCAGTGAACGTGCTGGCGAACGGTATTACAATGGCATTCGAAATACGCCGTATGCTACTTTTATAAAACTTTGCGACCGTATTGCCAATGTTACCCATTCTAAAAATACAAGAAGCAGAATGTTATCGGTATATCGCAAAGAAAACCCTGAATTTGTGGCAAAACTGTATGATGAAAAGTATGCAGATGTCATTCAGTATTTGGAAGAATTACTAAAAGCATAATTTTAATATCAAAAACTATTTCATTATATACACTTATTTTTAAGTCAGATAGATCACAAAAAATAATATAAAAACAGTTGTAAAATAGATACGACACCTCTTTAAAATTTCCTATGAGTTTAAAAAATCAATTAAAACAGAATTGTCCACACTGCAACACAGAACAGATTTTAACTTTTTATAATACTGTCAATATCACGATAGATCCTAGTTTAAAAGATCGTGTATTAAACGGTAATTTGAATTCTCAATTATGTTCAAACTGCAAGAAGGAAATTAATGTAATGGGTAATTTTTTATATCATGATATGAAAAATCAACTAATGATCAATTTAAAAGAAAATATTGCTATTGAAGAAATAGAGGAATCTAAAATGTTGCAAGATTTAAAAGATAAAGGATATATTTATCGTCATGTACATTCGTATCCTGAACTGATCGAAAAAATTAAAATCTTTGATCAAAAACTAAATGATGAAGTTGTTGAAAAAATAAAGTCTGAAATTTTAGTAACGCTTAGTACTAGCTTACAGGAAGCTGTAGAAGATGTCGAAGATGCTATGATTCATTTTTTCTTTGAAAAGCTTGAAAAAAGCATATTCAAGAAAAAGCTTTTATTTGTCTTTTTCTTACATCCTGAAGAGCTAATGGCGATTAATTACAATATCAAAAAATTAAACAAAATAGACAGAAAACAGCTATTTGATGTCGATATGCTAAGAGTATCAAAATAGTGCAATTGACTAAAATAATTCTTTCTTTTTAGAAATAATACTCGCTATAAATTCCACAGCGATGCTAAACCATTTTTTTTAGTTTAAACTTGATAATTTTTTCAACAATAAGATGAAATGATCAAAAGATTTCCGAAATTGTCAAGTTAATTCAAACTGACTTCGGTGGTTTGCTAAATATATGTGGTATGAATGATGAAGAGCGATTGGAGCGAAACCAATTTGAGGAACTTATACAAGGTCTTATTGACCAACAATATGGTTGTTGTAATGACTTTATAATTCCAAACATTGCAGCTGGATTACGAAATAATATAACTGCATTGAATGCCGCTGGAAACTTGAAATCGGCAGGTATTGGCACTAAAAAAGACTTCCAAAACAATCCACTAATTCGAAATGATAAAGTACATTGGATTGAAGAATCTAGTACAAATCCTTTTGAAAAAGTTTATTTGGCAAAAGTTTGGCGATTTATTCATCATTTAAATACCACTTGCTTTACCTCTATCAAAAGCTTTGAAAGTCATTATGCCAGCTTCGGAATTGGAAGCTTTTACAAAAAACATTTGGATCAATTTAAAACTGAAAAAGGACGCAAATTCTCTATTGTTTTATACTTAAATGAAAATTGGGAAGAAAAAGATGCAGGTTTCTTAGCGTTATATCCACAAAATACTGAACCACAAAACATTGCGCCCACAGAAGGACGTTTGGTGTTTTTTAGAAGTGATGAAATGGAACACGAAGTGCTTCCTTCCACCACAAGAGATCGAAAAAGTATCGCAGGTTGGTTAAAAAATTGAGGAATGGTTTTTTGTTTAGTGTAACTTTACTACTTAGCCTAAAATTTATACAAAGCGAAGCATCCTGAAAAGAAATGGTTGAGTTATTTGTAAGATCTATTTCAATGAGAATTGTAGAATTATATTATAAAATTTTAAAACAAATTTACACCTCTTTATGCCCACTCGTAAACAGCGAAGTCATTAAAACCTTTTCTTTGCCGCCTTCATTAACAGCTGCAAACTTTGGTGCAATAACACTTGCCAGTACAGCACAAATCAGCGACAACCATAATCCGCTTACAGGAATAATATATCCTAGCGTAAAACGGAATACTAAAAACAATGCCATAAAGGCGATAAAATTCAAAATAAGTGCTTTTGTTTTTGGTTTCATCTGTATCTTTTTTTTTAATCTTCTTGGTTATCTTGATGTTTGGCTTTTTTGCTTCCTGCATACATTTCGTACTTCACCAAACGCGATTCTAACTTTCCGTTAAATACTTTTATTTTTCGTGATGGACGCAATCCAACATGTTTCAAGGCTTCCATGTTTGACGTGATAAACCAGGCATCTGTGTTAGCATATCCTTGTTTTAAGGTATCTCCAATTTCGGCGTAAAATTGTTCCATATCAATGTGTAAACGTTCACCATACGGCGGATTGAACAAAATATGTAACTTTTCATCACCTTGCTTTTTGGTTTCAAAGAAGTTTTGTTGACTTATCTTTATGTAATCGCTTAAATTAGCATTCTTCACATTATCTTTTGCTTTTTGAACTGCGGAAGGCGCTTTGTCATATCCGTAAATATTGTGATGAAATTCGCGAATCTTTTTTAGACAAGATTCTTCAATTTTTTCAAATAAATCAACATCCCAATCGTTCCATTTTTCAAAACCAAATTCTTTTCGGTTGATGTTTGGCGGAATGTTACACGCAATCATCGCAGCTTCAATAGGAATCGTTCCACTTCCACACATCGGATCGAGCAAATCGCATTGTCCGTCCCAACCTGACATCATTACTAATCCTGCGGCTAATACTTCATTTATGGGCGCAATATTCGTCGCAGTTTTGTAGCCGCGTTTGTGTAATGAACCGCCCGAACTGTCTAATGAAATGGTACAATCGTTATTTTGAATATGCACGTGAATCCGAAGTGTTGGAAATTTAATATCTACATTCGGACGTTTGCCTTCAGTATTTCTAAATTTATCTGCAATGGCATCTTTTGTTTTTAAGGCAATAAATTGTGAGTGTGTAAATTGTTCTGAGGAAACAGTAGCATCAATTGCAAAGGTTTGTTCATGCGTTAAGTATTTGTCCCAATGCATATTGTATACTTGATCGTATAAATCTTTTTCGTTCTTTATTTTAAAGTATCGAATTGGTTTTAAAATTTTGATTGCCGTACGCAAGCATAGGTTTGCTTTGTACATAAATCCTTTATCACCTCTAAACGTTACGTTGCGCGTTCCTTGGCGGATGTCCATTGCGCCTAACTTTTTCAATTCGTCTTCTAATAAATCTTCAAAACCATGTAAAGTTTTGGCAACCATTTTATAATTATCGTCCATAAACTACTTCGCTAAAACGCAAAAGTACATTAATTTGATAATGTAGCAATTATTCAATGAGTTAATGTAGCTATGATATGGATTTGAAGATTTGAAAATTGGTCAATTTGAAAATGATCTTAACTACACTAAATTTTAATAAAACTTACGAAGCAGTATTCACCAAGAAGTCTAACGATTTTATATCATAATTGGTAGTTGCTTCTCTATTTTATAGTGTATTTGGTATTACATCTATACTTTTATTCTAATTTCTTTAAACTATAAATCAAATCAAGTACGCGGTACACACTTTTTTTGCTGTCAAAAAAGAAACCTGTGGAAAAGTTTGGATTTGAGTCTCGCACAAATTGAAGAATATGTATTGGTTCTTCTGAGGTTCCCATAAATTCGTAGGTAAGTTTGGTTGTGTCTAAATCGTAACGTTCGCCAAAATCTAAGATTTTTTCTTCGGTATTATAATAAATGTCAGCGTTTTTTAAATCGTCACTTTCACAATGTACTTTTAATACACTTTCCAATTCATTAATGATTTCATCTTTAGATTGTGCATGTATGTTGAACGTTATCAAGGAAATAATGGCAACTAATAGTAATTTCATAAGTAATTGTTTATGTGAACTTTATAATTAATGTGAGTATAAAATAGCGAACTTAAAGCGTTTTTTAAGGCGCACCTACGACAATGGACTGACTCCATTTCCAACCGTAATACAAATCTTTAATATTTTGTTTATAGGTGTTTCCATACATAGGATCACTTACAATAATCAATCCGTCTTGTGATATTCCTTGTAGCATGATAAAATGTCCAACACTAGGATTATTGGTAGGATTTACAAATGCAATCACTTTCCAACCCGTTGCTAAAGTGTTGTATAATTGTGTTGGATTTGCTGGATAACTTACCGCCCAAGCTTTAAAATTATAAGATCTTAATACATTAATTACTTCGAGGATAGATGCAGGTCTGTTTTGTGGCCAACCCGTAAGTCTTGATACAATACTTGCCTGAGAAACATTTACATTTGCCTGATATAAAGAGCTTTGAATACAGGAAGCCCAACACCACATGGATTGTTCTTGCCTATTGATTTGAGCAGTTAAAATATTTGAGGAAACTACTAAAAATAGTATTAAAATACCCTTCTTTACATATTGACGCATTGTTTTCATATTTTATATTTGTGCTACAATTTCAATAATTATGCCGTAATATACAAATATACAGGAATTTGTTTGTAGTGAATTTTTATACGAATTCATGGAATTTCATAAAACATAAAATTAACAACCTTTATGCAAAGTCTACCTCTTTTTAACCATACTGTACGAACTTATGGAATATTGTCTATTAAATAGTCCAACGATTTTATATGATAATCTGTATATTCATCATTGTTTTCTTGCTTAAATTGTTTCAGCAAATCCAACAAATCATTCGTAAGAATAAAGAAATACAAATAGTTTTTGATGTTCTTTTCTATTTCAAAATTTCGTTTGTATTTGGCAAGTTCGGACTTGATTTGCTTCAATTCTTTGACTAATTCTTTGTTAATTTGCTGTTGTGTTGTCATATTTTATATTTAAAAGCGATGAATTATTTAGTAACACTATAATTATTTCACTTCAAATATAAATAATACTTTTATTTAATACAAATGAAACTTTAATTTTTAACAGATATATTTAGTATCTCTATAATTTTTGTATTTTTACCTTAATCACTACAGACTATTAAAGCATGAATATTTTACGACTGAAAGAATTATTAAAACAAAAAGAGTTATCGGGTAAAGACTTAGCGGAAAAAGTTGGTGTGACGCCTGCTAGTATTTCAAATATTGTACAAGGCAATAGTTTTCCTAAACCTGAATTATTATTAAAAATAGCTGATACCTTAGATGTCGATATCCGTGATTTATTTATTCCTACTAAAGAAAACGAAAACCCAACCGAAGCACTCCAAAAAGTAATTGATGAGTTGGAACGGATTAAGGGGAAACTGTAATTCAATTCTATAATGTATCTTCTTGTCTTATTTCAAGCTATAAAAAACAATGAATATTTTACGACTGAAAGAAATATTAAAACAAAAAGGGATTTCTGGGAAATCTTTAGCTGAAACTGTCGGAATTACAGAAACCAGTTTGTCAAGAATTATAAATGGCGATCAGCAACCTCGTTTTGAATTGTTACTTCAAATTGCTAAAGCGTTAGATGTCGATATCCGTGATTTATTTATTCCTACTAAAGAAAACGAAAACCCAACCGAAGCACTCCAAAAAGTGATTGATGAGTTGGAACGGATTAAAGGGAAACTATAAATTATGTATATTTGTGTGTATAATTCTTTAGGAATATGGGAGCAGTAGAATTGAGAAATAAAATAATTCAACTTTTAAATACCGACAACATAGGCTATTTAAAGGATATTTTTGAATTTGCCGAAAAGAAAAAACAGTCTTCTTCTGAAAATGATGTTGTTGCTTTTCATCCCGATGGTACTCCAATGACTCGACGAGAATATAAAATGGCACTTGATACTGCCGAAAAACAAATTGAAAACGGAGACTTTATTTCTGCTGAAGAATTTGAGAAAGAAGAAAATTAATGTCTAAAAAAGTTACCAAAGTAGTTTGGACAAGACAAGCTAGAGAAGCACTTACCACTATTTTGGATTATAGATATAAAAATATCTCAACTGCACGAAAAATTGTGCGTAGTGATATTATAAACTCTTCAACTCAATTGATTTTTGCAACACAATTTCAAAAAGATGATATTTATCCGCAGTACCGAAGAATCATTGTCCGTGATTACAAAGTATTATACAAAGAACTAAAAGGCATTGTCTATATAATGAATGTCGTTTGTACTAAAGCCATGTAAAACCTTGACTATGAACACATCCGACAATTATTTATTCCTACGAAAGAAAATAAAAACCCAAACGAAGCACTCCAAAAAATGATTGCTGAGTTGGAACGGATTAAGGGGAAATTGTAAGGGTTCGTTTTTGTTTGAAAATACTCGTTGTAAATGGTCACTAGCTTGAGGCTTTTTGCTCTTTTTCAACTATAGCTAGCATAGTCACATTACTTTATAGTGTTTATTAAATTTGTCGCAAGTAAATATATAAATAGAGCCATTAATATCAGTATAAGTACAATAATAGTGTACTTATAAACTTTCAACTTAAAAAGCAAACTTTTATCATAGGTTAATCTATTTTCAATATACTTAATGCGGTTATTTTGCCCTTCCTTGGTAGAATAAGTAATATTTGAATTTTCATAAAGATCGTTTATTAATTCATCTAGTGTTTGCTTAATCTCAAATACATAATCTTTAATACTTATAATTTTATCTACTATTTGTTTATTTTCACTAAAACTATTTTTTTGGTGTTTATCATTTTCAATATTACTATTTTCGTCTTCAAGTAACTTCTTAGCGTTTGCTGAATGTCTTTGTTCTCTAAACTTAGTATTATCAATCGAAGAAATATCATTGACAAACTTATTTTGACCTGATTTTTCATCTCCATTTTCAAGTAGAAAGCTATTGGAAATGTATTTTTCTTCCTTAATTTTAGTTGGGTCAATTTCTATGTCTGTGAAAATATACTGATATACTGTTTTTAATTCTTTAATTTTTTTAAATATTAAGGTGTAGTAAAAACCAATTGACTCAGTTTCTCCATTATGACTTCCTATATAACATCTTTCTTTTAGCAATGAGTTTGATATTGTATCTACATTAGGATTAATTTTTCTACATTTAATTTTATCAAATTTAGATCTAAAATTGTCCTCAATTTCTTTTTTCATATCAGCGTCAACATAATTGATATTAACACTTTTATCAATAATACTCCTGCTAAATATTTCACTTATTAAACTTTGAAGGGAATAAATATCATCTCCACTAATTTCTAAGTTTTTTAAAAAAATCAAATGAGATACATAAGCTGCTCTTTCTACGCTGTCCTCTACAGGAAGATACATACTAAAAAAAAAGTAATGATCTGATCCTACTTTCAATTTAGAGGCTGAATAAATAGTGTTTCTCTGGGTTGGCGTATAAGGCTTTGGATTTAAAAATTTTATTTTCCCCCATTTATCTAAATGTTTTTTTCCAGATACAATTAATCCCATAAATTGTTCTAATTCTGCGCTGTAAATAAAATTCTTCAAACCATTTTCATAGCCTGAAATTCCATAACCAACTTGATGCTCTTCGTTCATAACATTATTTTATTTAAAAAATATTTTAAACCACTCTCTTATTTCACCAATAGGAGTTACTATTCTCAAAATTAATTTAATGAATGATTTACCTTTTCCTTCAAATTTTTCAAAATTATCATTTTGAATTTGATCATACTTTTGGAACGAACAAGTATTGTGTAACCATTCTACAATATTTTCACAATATGAAGAGTTCATATTTATTATTTTTTGTTTATTATTTGGGTCTAATTCTCCAATACTAAAAGGGAAAGCATTTTTCATCTTTGCCGCTTGATCCAACCAAAAATATGATTGTGGGGTTTTTTCAGATAAAAATTTTAAAAAATTATCACCTCCTTTATTTTGATCCCATTTAGTAACGATTACTGCCATACGTTTAAAGTCAAACTCATAATTAGACTCAATAAAGTTAAAGAATGAATTCATTAAGTAATCATGTTCTCTAGCTTTTGAATATTCTACAAAGCAAAGAATAGTTATATTTACATCAGGATTTGAAAAATATCTAGAAAGTTGTGAACTCATCTCTCCTTTACTCGTTTGATCTGTTAGAGGGTTCTTTTTACCAGCTTTCACTAAAACTAATTCTTCTCCACTCATATCTAAAAATGTCAAAGTTGCTGGCTTTGAGTCAATCTTAAATTGTAAGTCTACTTCTCTTAAGTTTCCAAAAAGTGTTGGTTCTGGTAAATTTCCTTTCCCCAATTCATCTAACAAGTCGTATATATATTCTATACCTTCAGGGTTATATTTGGAATTATGCTTAAGCTGATGGTTATCATATAAATAATATATCAGCATTGATAAAAAACAGGTTTTCCCTACACCTTTGTCGCCAAAACAAAAAACAACATTAGTATTACTTTCTATAATTTGTTCAATATAACTCATTCATTATAATTTTTACGTTGACTTAAAATATCTTTTAAACTCTTCTCGGTATCAGGATTGTCTTTTGCTAACCTTTCAGGCATATATGTAACCGATAATCTTTTCTTTCTTATTTTTTTTCTTGGAGTAATTACAAAAATTAATAATGGCACAAGAAAATCTAAAGCAAGACTTATTAACAAGGCTATTAGGGCTTGAAACCAAAAATCATCCTGTATGGCTTTCCTTAATGCAAAAGGAATTTCACCAATACCAGTTACATCAGAATTAATTATCTTTATCTTGTAGATTGTTTCATTTTTAATAAAGCCATTTATTTTTCTGCCAATATCATTTACAGTTCTAGATAAATTTCCTAAGAGTAAAAAATCATCTTCGATGCTTGTCGTTAATTTAACACTATCAATAATCTTTTTAGTGTCAGTTATAGTGTAAATTATTTCTTTGCTTAACAGTTCCCTTTCTGAAAGCGATTTTTTAATTCTTAAATCAAGTGCTTTTTCTATTTGGGATTCAAAAGAATTAAGTATATCCAAAGGCTCTCCATAAGCTTCTGTAAATGTGATTTTTAATCCTTTTTCAAGTTCTTTGACAATTTCTTTCGCTCTAACTCCATATCCAGGATTTCTACGATCTAAGATTTGCTTTCTTAGATTATACGTCTGAGCCTCCACAAAAGTTCTTAACTCATCAACATTGTCAGCTTTTGAAATAGATTTAAGACCATCCGTTTGAATTTCACTTAATTGAGTATAAATATAATCTATCTCTTGAGTTACAATTGTCTGCTTTATAAAGCCACTAAAAAAGGTGTTGAAATTGGCAATAATACTAAAAAATGCAAATACACAATAAATAAATATCACTCCAAGAATCCCTGATTCGTTTTTATTAACTTTAGATCTTAAAGAAAGGAGAAGCAAGGCTAAGGATATACTAATTATTATTGAAAAACCTAAACTTAACCAATAATTACCAGCAGCTTGTTCATACCCTCTTGAAGTTTGGTATGTACTATAAGATATAGCTATAAATCCGACTAGCATCAAAATGTAATCTTTAAACTTATCCATAATTGTTCATTTAAAATAAATAATAATTTTATCTTTTATATCCAAGTCAATTTATTTTTGTTGCACCAAAGTATATATGACATAGGTTTCTATTATTTCTACAGTAACTAAGTTTAACAAATAGTTGAGTTGTATCGTCTTCTAAACTAATAAAAATATATCTACAATCAAAACTGTTAAGAGTATTTTACTACATTATTTATTGTATCGACTTAAATCAAATATTGTAAAATCCTCCATACTTATACGTATAATTTTAAAAAGCATGGGAATTAAAAGGGCAAACCTTGAGGGGTTCAGAACTGAGTGTGGCTAGTATACTTTGTGAAAAATATCTTTTAATGAATTTTAGGTATTCAAATTATTTTATAAAAAATCATTTCCCCCTATTCGCAACAAACACTATAAAAACTACGTTTACAGAAGCTCTAAATTTTATCAATGTAAAAAATTATATCGGCGACTTTATCTTTATTGAGTTATGTTTTTACCTAGTGCTCTTTTCGACTCCATGATGCTATCCCGCTCTGCAAAGTCTCCCCTCTTTTAGCTTTACCTACACATTGGAAATAATGCAACTAAAATTATAAATTAACACTAGTAATCAACCATTTTCACACCACGTCGCAAGCCCTATAAACACTAGCCTTTGAGAAACCCGAAAAAATGTCTTGATAAAATAAAATTTTATCTTGATAAGTTGACCAAAACATCAAGACAAAAAAAAATTCTATCTTGATAAAATCTGCATCTTATCTTGATAGAATTTTTCATTAAAACAGTTATGGCTGTAACTATGTATTTATGAAGTCCTTTTTTAAGGAGTAGACTCTCCTACTTTTTCATACTTTAAGGCTTTGAGCATATTTTTTAAATTGCTACTTGGTCTAAAAATTATTTTTCCTTTTTCAATAGTCGGTGCTGTGACTTCCTCTGCAGTATCTTTTCCTTCAGCCGATACGTTAATGGAAAAACTTCCTAAATCGCCCAAACGAACCATATTGCCTAAAGCTAATTGCTTTTGAGCAACATCCACCAAGCCTATTAATACGGCGTATACATCATTACGACGTACAGTAGATCCGTCGCCAACCAAGTCGGCTAATTCGTTTAAGTCCAAAATACTTCCTGTGACGGAGCTTGGATAATACTTTTCTGGTGCGGTTAAATCCCTTGGATTTTTACGCGTAATTACTTTGAATTTGATAGACATAATTTATTTGTTTTATAATTAATACTGAAACAAAAAGCAGATCGTTTCTGTTAACTTTACAGCTAATATCTGAGAGTTTTATGTCTTTTCCAAAAGAATTGTATAAGCGTCGTGTTTTGTAAATAAGCGTTGAATTTTTGGAAAAAAAAGCACTTTTTATTCTTTTTATCATAGAAATCATCTTGACTTTTTCTATTCCCTAAAAAATGGTACAAATCCGTTCATATTTTGTTACTTTTCTTAGTCGTATCGCTACTATGACTTTCAAAAAGTGCCGCATCTGAACATTTTTCTACTCATTTTCGGTCAAATATTAAAAGTCAAAATGAGTTCATAAAGTATAAATGTTTAAGCAATTTTGTAATCACACAAAAAAGCTGTTGGAGACGGAAAGTAATAAAGCTCACTCCTATTAAAAAGTAAAGTCCAGTTGTTTTCTGGACTTTTTTTGTATACACTAATAAAAATTCATAAGTAAAGATGCCGCAATAGATTTCAATACATAGCAATACTTAAAAAAACTGCTGAAATTTTATCAAAGATTAAAACCAACAGTTGTAAAAGTTCATTACTACATACAATATGGAATAGGAAAAGCATTAGGGTTTCCATAAGCTAAACAACTACTTGGGTAACTTGCAGGATCACAACAAGAATAGGTTGGATTACAACATCTGGGAGTTTTACCACCATGAATTGACTTTTGTTGAGTTTTTGACAATTCAGTTCCTACTTTTAAAATTGATTTTAACATGATATAAGATTTTTAGTTCAATAGAAAATTAAAAAAATAAATTCGTAATCCGTTACGGTAACACCGTAGTTAAGTTATATGCTATGTTTGTTCATTTCTTTTTAATGTTTGACGAATGTGAAAGATTGATTGTAAAAGTATTTAAACATGGTTATTTGTATCAGAAAGAAGCTAGTAAGCAGGATTTTGTACTATTTCTTTGTTAATGTATTTTAATACTCTTTTTTTAAATTATTTCTGAATTGCTACAACGATAGCAAGACAAATTATGTTAATTTTGCAACTTATACTTTTATCACAACAAAATGTGATGAATTACTAAACTGGGTTAAGGATAGCAACGGCATCCTTTTTAAAACTTTGAAACGTCATTACGAGGAGGAACGACGAAGTAATCTGTTTGTTTAATAGACAGATTTCCTCGGTTTTTCAAAAAAAATATTGTACTGACAACTTGTTTTAAAAAGATATAGTGGATAGCCTGACCGCAAATGTACACTTCGAGAACCTCAGTGTGTACATTTGGGGAAACCCCAAAAAAAGATTATGCAAAAAGAAAATACAACTTGGTACGCATCGTGGTTTGACACGCCATATTATCACATTCTTTATAAAGATCGTGGATATGATGAAGCAGAAGCATTTATGAAACATTTGGTGGAGTTTTTGAATTTGCCAGAAGATGGAACTATTTTAGATTTAGCTTGTGGAAAAGGCAGACATTCTGTGTTTTTGAATACAATGGGCTATGATGTTACCGGCGTAGATTTGTCGCCAAATAGTATTGCACACGCGTCACAGTTTGCCAATGATACGCTTCGTTTTGAAGTGCATGATATGTGCAAACCGTATCCGAAACAGTTTGATGCCGTGTTTAATTTGTTTACAAGCTTTGGTTATTTTGAACACGAATCTGATAATTTACGTACGCTAAAATCTATCAAAGCTGAGCTAAATGAAGCTGGTTTTGGTGTGATTGACTTTTTGAATGCTGATTTTGTAGTAGATAATTTGGTAGAACATGAAGTGAAAGAAGTCGACGGATTTATTTTCCGATTGCATCGCTATGTAGAAAACGGATTTATTTTTAAAGACATTCGTTTTGAAGCAGACGGCGAGGAACATCACTATACCGAAAAAGTGAAAGCATTGACACTGGAAGATTTTGAATCGTATTTTAGTGCGGCTGCTATTGATTTATTAGCTATTTTTGGAGATTATAGTTTGGGCAGGTTTGATAAAAAAACGTCTCCAAGACTTATTATGATTTTTAAATGATGCATTATTTACTTCCTATTTTAGCCGTTGTCCTTGGTTTTGTGTTTGTGACTGTTTTCCAGTTTCGCGAAAAGAAACACATGAAGTTACTATTGGCGTTTAGTGGTGCTTTTTTACTAGCTATTACCGTTTTTAACTTACTTCCTACTGTTTTTAGTGATTACCAACCGAGTTACGGCATCTTCGTTATGGTTGGAATTCTGTTACAAGTTTTCTTAGAGTTTTTCTCAAAAGGAGCCGAACACGGACATGTACATATTCATAAAGATCGTAGTGTTTTTCCTTGGTTATTATTTATTAGTTTGAGTATTCACGCGGTTTTGGAAGGTTTTCCAATGCACCATCACGATCATTTGGTATATGGAATTGTAGTGCATAAAATACCGATTGCAATTATTTTGACCACTTTCTTTTACGGATCAAAAATGTCGAAGGTTTCTATCATAACTTTCTTAGTTTTATTTGCATTGATGACACCTTTGGGAAGCTTTTTATCGGAACAATTGACCTTTTTAGAAGTCTATCAAAATGAAATATCAGCGTTGGTTATTGGAATCTTTTTACACATTTCCACCACTATTTTGTTTGAAAGTTCCGAAGGTCATAAGTTCAATTTGACAAAGTTGTTAGTCATTATTTCAGCAACGATTATTGCGTTTTTTATATAACACTTTGACTTCGCATCACACTTCGACTCCGCTGAGTGTAAAGTGCGGAATAAAAAAACGCTTGATTTAATAGTAGTTTCCGCATCAAGTGCGGAATAAAAAAATGAAATTTTTCATGTTTAGTAAAGCAGCATCACGGAAATTGCGAGAAGATTTTTGGATTTCGTTTGGAAAGTCATTTCCACGAAAGTGGATTTTGTATAACACAAAGATCAAATATTTTTCGTTTAAGTTTTATTTTGATACGCGAAAAGCGATGGTAACACTTGATATTGAAGATCAAAATATTGAAAATCGCATCAAGTATTGGGATAAAATGATTTCGTTAAAAGCTATTTTACTAGATGAATTTCTCCCAGAAGCTATTTTTGACGAAGCCTATATTTTAGACAATAAGAAAGAAATCTCACGAATTTACTTAGAAAAACATCAAGTTTCTATCCATAATAAAAATACTTGGCAAGAAACCATGGTGTTCCTGAATGAGAATATGAAAAAGTTTGAAGCGTTTTATTTGGAGTATGAAGATTTTATTAAAGCGTGATTTAGACGTGCTTCGCTTTTAGTATCGCTTCGCTTTTAGTATTTTGGTATCGCTTTGCTTTTAGACTTGTTCTCGCTAGACGGGAATCTTTGGACTGCTTTGCTTTTAGATTTGTTAGATCGCTATGCTCTTGGACGCGCTTCGCTTTTAGTATTTTGGTATCGCTTCGCTCTCAGACTCGTTATCGCTAGATGGGAATCTTTGGACTGCTTTGCTTTTGGATTGTTGGATTTGCTAGCTTCTCGATTGCGCTCGAAGTGACATTGCTACATCATTTTCAAATTCATTTAGTGATCTAAATCGTCACAAGTAAAGCCAATGCCGCGCAATCGTGCCGAAATGGTGTTTTTTATGTCTTCATTTGAAGTTTCAATTCTTAAAACAGATTCCCAATCTTCCAAATCTACAGACCAGGATCCGATTTCTAAAAAACTTTCCAAGATAGGCTTTATGCGACGCACGTCATGTTTCGTTTTAAGAGAAGTACTAAAGATTAATAGCTTCATTTTTAATTTCGTTATTTTTTTATGTGTTTTAAAAGTCTGTAAAATATGTAGAAATGACTGATGATATTGATCACACCAATGGTCACAAATGCCCACCACATCGTTCCTAAATCATAGTTGTAAAATTCAATCCCAAAGACTTGTGGAAACGCAACGATAAGATCTGTAAATCCAAAAATGTTGAACACCCAAACTAATGGTATGGCGTATTTCCATTTGTTTTTTAAGGTAATTGCTGTGATAATTGCTAGGATTGCTGTGCTAAAATCCCACATGCCAATTGTAAATGCTAAATCATCTGGAAAGGCATCATATACTTGCGTATCTACCATAAAAACCATTCCCAAATACCGCAAACTATGAATGAACACCATGGGAAGTAGCGCGTCATAGATGTTTAGTTTAGAAAGTCGTGGAAATACCCACCATCTAAAAGCAAGGTAAAAACTAATTAATCCCGCAGTAGCCTGCATATTTAATATTGTGAAATTGTCCATAATGGTATACTTGTTTGATACGATTGTTTAATTATTGTTTGAAGGATGAAACGCTTTCACAGCAAATATGGCTGAGACAAATACCGCCACAGTTCGAACCCAATGTAAAAGCATCCACATATTGAGTTTGCTTATAGCTTCTTCAGCAGAATATGTTGATTCCATAAAACCTAAATTGGTCGGTAAGTGATAAACTCCTGTAATCGTACATGCAATTAGCAACCCAATAAGTGCAATACTCCAATATTTACGCACCGCTTTTTGTCCTTTCGTAAGTACCACTAAGGCAATTGTAGCAATTAATGCAGGCAACAAAATTCCCATGGTTGGCGGTAATAGATTTGGAAATTGAAGCGTAAATTGCTTCATAAATTCCATCGGTTCTAGCGTTTGCCAATAGGTGCCAAATCCAAAACCGATGACTAGCATATTGCCGACAAAAGCAGCAATGGTGATTATAGAAATGTACGGTAAAAACTTTTTCATATTTTAATTCTTTAGGAATGAATGATTTGTTTTGTGATGAATAGGATGTTTGTTTTAAAAAATGATCTTGTACTTTTTGTGTGAATAATAAAACATCCGTATTTTTTTGGATTAAATAATTCCTGCCTTCAACAGTTTGTTGTGCATATAAAATAGAACGACCGTAGGGATCAATTCTAAGAGAATGATGAAAGTAAGAAAATTGGTTGGCGGATAATTTACGAGTGCCAACGCTCTCACAATACCGCCAATGAATACGGCAATCATTAAAAATCGAAATAAAGCAACCTCAGAAGGATTCCACGCAACGTAGAAAAAAGTGATTGACATGGAAGCCCAAATAGCGGCAACGTATCTGTGATTGTTATCTTGCATCGGAGTGATAGTCGCGTCATACGAAGCACTAGCGCCCATAAATCCTGTAATAATTGCGATAATGCCGTATACTAGTAAGAAGATGCGAATGAATAAAAGCATGGTTATGAAGTTTTAGAAGTTGGTTTGAGAAAGTAATACGCCGCAATAAGCATAGGAATCGCAAATGGAACATGCATTAAAATATCGTTGATACTTGCATTCGGAACAAAAGAACCCCAAACAAACATATCTACTATAATGATGAGTACCAGTGTAATAATATGAAAGTAACCTGCTAGTTTAAATTGACGAAAAAGAATAGTAAGTAAGATGAAAACTGGCGGAAGTATGTCGCCAACTGCCTTAAATATGGCGATGATTTTAGCAAAAGATTGCGCGATTTCCGAATCGGGAGCTATAGAAAATGAACCTTCGGTAGCATCAGGATGTGCGACCCAAAAGATTCCAATGCCAATAAGCATAAAAGCTGAAACGAAACTGGACCAAATTCCAATTTTAAAGTGTTTGGGTAAATTTTTGTCGAATGGACTTTGAAATGTTGTCATAAAAACCTCTTTTCTTAGTTAGACAAGAGATTTTTAGATGTGTGAACACTTTGGAGGAAAAAATTTAAATTTTTCTTTAAAGTTGATTGGATTGGTCATTTTCAAGATAAAGTCACAATAGCTGGATTTTAAGCGATTTTCATTTTCGGATTCTCTAGTAAAACTCAAAAGATAGACTTCCTTAGAAGTAAGATTTTCAATCTGATGTATCAAATTCACTTACTTATCCTATAATTATACGTTTTCCAACGACTACAAATGTGCTTTTTTGAACTTAATAGCTGTATGTAAACAAGTTTTTCAATTGATAAGAAACAGTCTCTATGCAGACAGTTAATTTTTATAACGAAGTCATTTTAGTTTAAATGTAAACGATCGCGCCAATCAGGACTTTCAAGAATGTTTTCTAAGAAGTTTTTTTTATCGAAATGCTTTTTATAGCTATGATCTTGATGCAATGTAGTGGATAATCGTTCAGATTCTTCCACTAAATAGTTGGCATCTAGCTCTAAAGCGTTCTTGAACGTAGAAAATTCTTTTTGGTTGTATAGTAGATTTTTAGCATCTATCATGCCGTGTTCAAGGGCAATGGTTACTTTTTTATGACATCTACACGGATTCGATTTGTTTACCAATCCACATTTGTGCTGCATAAAATTGTGTAAATCTTTCCGCGCTTTGCTCAGTTTTTTTCGGTAATTGTCTTTGGATATTTCCATGATATCAGCACCAATCGTATGATCTGAGTTAAATATATCGCCAATTATATAAATGAGTCGTTGCTCTTTTGTGAGACATAGCAACATTCCCGAAAGGCATTGCAAACGCACTTCTCGTATTTCTTCTTTTTTACTTTCTTGTTCTTCCGGAGAAATGTCTACACTTCCACTTGCATCTAACATCTGTCCTAAATCTTCAAAGTTGGACGCAAACATATTGCTTGGCTTTTTTTGATCGTTTAGAAAATAGTTACGCACAATTCTATATGCCCATGTACGAAATGAACTTTTCGCTTTGAATGAACTTAAATTTGAAATAATTTTTAATAATGCTTCTTGGGTTAAATCTTCCGCTTTTACAGGATCGCCAAGCATTTTCCAAGCAATATTGTAGATAAAAGGTTGATGCCTAAGAATGAGTCCATTTAATGATTTTTTATTGCCATTAAGAATTTCCTTGATTAAAATGGCGTCAGAAGTATCGTTATTATAATTAGTTGAAAAAGGATTCATTGCTTATTTTTAAGGAGCTTAATCGGTTATTGTTGAAAATTGCTTGCGCTCTAAACTACATGTTTCTTATTTTAAATCAAAGTGATGCATCAATTTTGTTGTGTTAAATAACGTGATTTTGATACAATACCATTTTCACTTTAAAGTTAATAGATTGTTGGATTTATGTAGCTTCTCGATTGCGCTCGAAGTGACATTGCTGCATCATTTTCAAATTGTCAAATCTTCAAATTGATGCATTGATATATTGGTACATTTCACATTGCTACACTTTTTTTATCACATACGTTACAATTCCCCAAATGAGTAATTGCTTGTCTTGTGTGACTTTTATCGGTTTGTAATTGTCATTTTCAGGCATGAGATAGACACATTCTTTGGTGATTTTGAGTCGCTTTACCGTGAATTCTCCGTCTACATAACACACTGCGATTTTTCCATCTTTTGCTGGAATGCTTTTGTCGATGACTAATAAATCATTGTTGTCCAATCCTGCGCCAATCATGGATTCACCACTCACACGTGCGTAATACGTGGTGTTTACATCTTTGATGAGTTCTTCATCCAAACTGATACGTTTGTTTTTAAAATCGTCTGCTGGCGACGGAAATCCTGCCGAAATTCCTTCTTCCACAAATTCAAGTCGAATGTTTCCTTGTTTTACGTTTTGAATCGTCAGTAAATCATTTGTTTTTTTACTTTTCATACGCTTTTCAGTTAGATAGTTTCACAGTTTAACCTAATGATATCACTAAATTTTGTGGTGTATTCTGGTGATAAATGGGCTTGCCGCATTTTCCAAGTGCGTTGTAAATCTTGATTCGCCATTTTTATTTTTCGTCCACGATATTTTTCGTTCAACGCGTCCATCGCCATCATCAGTTGTAAATGTTTTGGATTTTCATTTTGAAATAAATCGAGTTGTAACGCGTTTGTTTTGACCAATCCCATCAATATAACGCCTGCTCTTTTGTATTTGATACCAGGTTTGAAAATTTCGTTGAATGCTTTTTGTGCAAATTGATTGATGGTTAATGTAGAATTCGTAGCATACGGTAATGTTAGCGTTCTACTGGCTCTGTATTGCGATTCGTTTCGTTTGTTTCGGTCACTTTTTAAATACACCATTACAATATTACATGATGAATCTTGCATGCGTAATTTTTCGCTACAGCGAGATGCAAAAGTGGCAATGCGTTCTTTCATGTTTTCTTTGTCTGAGAATGTAAATTCAAAACTTCGTGTTGTCGCAATGACTTTTTTGTTTTGAAATTCGTCATCTTCTAGTAAAATGGTAGGTTCGCCTTCTAAATCTTTTTTGAGCCGCAATCCAACAATGGACATGTTTCGTTTGACCCAATCATCTTGAAGTTTCGTGAATTCATACGCCGTGTGAACGCCTCTGTCTTGCAAACGTTTTGTGTTTCCGCGACCAATTCCCCAAATATCATTAATGGGAAGCCATTTGAGTAGTTTGAGGCGTTTTTCATCAGTATCAATTACATAGTAACCATTTGTTTTTTCGGGAAACTTCTTTGCGATGTTATTTGCGGCTTTTGATAATGCTTTCGTAGGCGCAATTCCAACACTCACAGGAATTCCAGTACATTGATAGATATAGTTTTTAATTGTGAAACCTACTTTTTGATAGTCGTCAGTTTCAGGCAATTTTAAGAAAGCTTCATCAATACTATAAATTTCGACATCGGGTGAAAAGTTTTCGAGTAGTTTCATCACGCGTTCGCTCATATCGCCATATAAAGAATAGTTGGACGATCGGATTTGAATGTTTTTTTGTGTGATGATTTCTTTGTATTTGAAAAGCGGCGCACCCATGGGAATCCCTAAGGCTTTGGCTTCTGCACTTCGCGCAATTACGCAACCGTCATTGTTGGACAGTATTGCCAAGGGTTTATTTAGAAGCTCAGGATCAAAAGCTCTTTCGCAAGAAGCGAAAAAACTATTACAGTCAATTATTGCATACATATTTAAGGGGAATAATGTATAAAATTAACTGTAATTACAGATTTTTAGAAAGCTTTTAAAAAGTTATTCCTGTCTTTGCAGTATAATACAAAACATCACATGTCGACATTTTTACATTAAAAAATAACGTGATCTTTAATGCGACATTTTATAATTTATTTGGTATAAAAAAAGCAACCCGAAAGTTGCTTTTTTAATGTGTATGTTAAGATGTTTTATTTTGGATCTAAGATCAAATCGATACGTTCTAAAGCATCTTGTAAGTGTATTTTACTCATCGTATTTCCTGTACGTGGAATTGCACTTCTGATGTTTCTTTTTAGAGTATTCAATTCTGCTCTTACCACTGCACGTAAGTCTGACTGACTTGTGTTGATTGGTGTAAATTTCACATAATCACTTTGACGTCTTGGTGTGTTAGGGCTTTCTGCTGTCATTAAATACGCCAATCTGTCAATGTAAGCTCTTTGTAAGTTACGACGATACGCATCAATTGTTCTTCCAGAAGATAATTCTGTCCAAACGCCATTGCGTAAATCTTTCATCATTTCTAAGATGGTATATGCGTCGTTTCCGTTTAGTGTTTCGTTTTCTATCACACGAGCAAGTCTTCCTAAACTTAAAATTCGGTCTAAAGTACGTACTTGTGTGCTTCTAATTCGTTCCGTAGCACCAGAATATTGTGTTTTATTGAAGATGTTTTCATCTAATAACCAATCTTGAGTTTTGAATAATTCATCATTAATGAACTTCATCGCTCTTTTTTGATGATCCTTGCTAACGTGTGTGTAGACAGCGCCTTCTTGATCGGATGTTTTATAGATTTCGTAAACACCACCAATATTTGAAGAAACGTGTCCCATATAACGATTGTACTGACCTAATACTTGTCCGTACATCGTGTCTAAATCATCGTATGTTTTTCCGTCTTCTGATGTCCATTTGATTAAGTTAGGAACAATTCTTTTAAGGTTTGCAATACCATACGCACTTGCTTTCATGGCGTCATCACCTAAGTCTTCTGTTTGTGAACTTGGATCTATAACATCGCCTGCTTGCTGATGACCAAATCTGTACATTGGATCTCCTGCTTTTTCAAGAATCCATTTGTCTAAGGTTTTCTTTTCGTCATTTCCTGTTTCTGCATCGAGTATTGGACGATAACCCCAATTGATAGCATATTTGTCATAAGGACCAATATTTGGCATTAACGCCACGCCTTCGTCTCCTGGTTGTGCTACATAGTTAAAACGTGCATAATCCATGATGGATGGTGCTGTTCCGTATTTTTTAGTAAACTCAGCATTTCTTAAATCTTCAACAGCATAAGCAACACTACTTCCCATGTTGTGCGGTAAACCTAAGGTATGTCCAACTTCGTGAGCAGATACGAAACGAATTAAACGTCCCATTACTTCTGTTTTGAATTCTAATGATTGTGCATCAGGATTGATCGCTGCTGTTTGAATGAAGAACCAATTTCTTAGTAAACTCATTACATTGTGATACCAGTTGATATCACTTTCTAAGATTTCTCCACTTCTTGGATCACTTACGTGTGGTCCGTTTGCATTTGGAATTGGAGATGCTAAATAGCGTACTACAGAATAACGTACATCTTCTGGACTCCAATCTGGATCTTCTTCTACTGTTGGTGGATCTTTCGCAATGATTGCATTTTTGAAACCTGCCGCTTCAAAAGCTACTTGCCAGTCTTCAATTCCTTGTTTGATGTATGGTTTCCACTCTTCAGGAGTTGCTCTATCTATATAGTAAACAATTTGCTTTTTAGGCTCTACGAGTTCACCTCTTTTAAATTTCTCGATGTCTTCGTCTTTCACTTCAAGTCTCCAACGATCTAAGAAAGTAACTTCTTTACTTTTTTGTGCTTTCAAACCATAATCTACTTGACTACTTGTAAACCAACCGACACGTTCGTCAAAATAACGACGCTTCATTGGTTCTTTCGGTAGTAAAATCATAGAATTACTCATCTCTACAGAAATAGAACCTACACTACCATTTGAAGGCGGTTCACCTGCATTATATGTTTTAACATGTCTTGCTTCAATATTTAGTGGATAACTCTTAACCTTATCAATATAAGATCTAGAATCGTCTAACCTTGTAATTTTATATTGTCTTCTTCTAAAGGATGGTATACCTAATGCCGCCACGTCTTTTGAAAACAAAGGAGTTACTTCAATGACCGTATTTAAGGAATCTTTACTAAATGCTTTGATTGGAAAAGAATATAAAATAGGTTCAAAGTTAGAATTTACGACTGCTTCATGAACTGGTAATGAATCAGAAGCAACGACATCATGTGAAACTACTCGTAATAAAACTTGTTTTTTATTTTTTTCCCAACGAAGTACTTGTGTATTTTGCTTTCCGCCTCCGAAACCAAGCCCAGATGCGGTTTTAGCAATTCGTGTAACCATTAACATTTCTCTATTAAAAAGAGAATCTGGAATTTCGTAAAAGTATTTGTCATCCAATTCGTGAACAGTAAACAAACCTTCATCACTTTTAGCATCTTTAGTGATTACTTTGTCATAAGGCTGAATGTCTCCTTTTTTAGGTTTTTCCTTTGGTTTTGCAGAAGCTGTTGTTCCTTTTTTGCTCGCAGCTGCTTTTTTTGCTGTTGAACAAGAAGTCACAGAAATCAGCAATATTCCAACAAGAAATAGTGGTATTTTTCTTAACATAGTATGATTAATTAGTTTAAGCCATTAAATTAATAATAACCTTAGACTAATAACGTATGTTAGCAGTATTTTAAGATATCTTTAACTAGTTATCAATATTCAAAATAATCAAGAAAGGCATTTTATAAATTTTGGATAAGATTATTTTATAAAAATCAAAAACAATTAAAACGAAAGAATACTAATTGAGTATCTTAATTTTTTTTAGTTTTTGCACATAAAAAAACCCTTACCTGTTTAGGGTAAGGGTTTTAAAAAAAGGCGGCGACATACTCTCCCACATTTCTGCAGTACCATCTGCGCTAATGGGCTTAACTTCTCTGTTCGGAATGGTAAGAGGTGAGCCCCATTGCTATAACCA
>Ga0213866_10000176_pt1 | contig 53670 bp, 47 predicted proteins | sample PICome_11_FD_160079 | JGI IMG/M metagenome (GOLD analysis project Ga0213866, IMG submission 160079) | Coastal seawater microbial communities near Pivers Island, North Carolina, United States - PICO284 | ecosystem: Environmental > Aquatic > Marine > Coastal | place: USA: North Carolina...
GTCGCTGTGGTCTTCGTCGCTGTGGTCTTCGTCGCTGTGGTCTTCGTCGCTGTGGTCTTCGTCGCTGTGGTCTTCGTCGCTGTGGTCTTCGTCGGCGTGGTCTTCGTCGGCGTGGTCTTCGTCGGCGTGGTCTTCGTCGGCGTGGTCTTCGTCGGCGTGGTCTTCGTCGGCGTGGTCTTCGTCGGCGTAGTCTTCGTCGCTGTGGTCTTCGTCGGCGTGGTCTTCGTCGCTGTGGTCTTCGTCGGCGTGGTCTTCGTCGGCGTGGTCTTCGTCGGCGTGGTCTTCGTCGGCGTGGTCTTCGTCGGCGTGGTCTTCGTCGGCGTGGTCTTCGTCGCTGTGGTCGTCGTGGTCGTGCCCGCCCTCACCGAACTCGATGGTCGTCACGGCGCTGAGCGCCTCGAAGACCGGGACACCGTCGCCCTCGGCTGCCTCGATGACGTCGATCAGGCCTTCTTCGAACGCGCCGCCGTTGACGACAAGCGCGTCGGCATCGCCGATTTGGGCGGCCTCTTGCGCGGATGCGCGGAAGTCATGGGGATCGGCGCCGACCGGCATGATCGTCACGACATTGAGCGCGTCGCCCACAACGTTCTCGACGACGTCGCCCAGGATGTTGGTTGTGACGACCACCGTGGGCAGGTCGGGATCGGGTCCACCGGCCGCGTCCGTGTCGTCGTCACCGCAGCCCGCCGCAACGAGGCTGAGGCCGGCGATCAGGCCGACGAGTGTTCGGATGGAGATCCGCATGAGTCGCTCCCAGAGTGAGAATCACTATCAACAGTGCACCAACCTAGGACATGCGCGTGCCAGTCACAACGCGGAGCGAGAATCGGTTCCGTTCTCACCTGGTCGTACGCTGAGTCGATGCCAGTAGCAATCACCACTCGCCGCCTCGAGGTTCGGTTCGGCGACACCGTTGCCCTGGCTCATGTCGACCTGGAGATTCCCCACGGGTCGTCACTGGCGGTGATCGGACCCAACGGTTCGGGCAAGTCCACGTTGTTGGGGGCGCTGGCCGGCACCCTCGCTCCGTCCGCCGGCGAGATCGCGATCGAAGGAGCCCGGCCTGCACTCGTCCAGCAGTCCACCGACGTGGACCGAAGTCTCCCCATCACCGTTCGCGACACGGTGTCGCTGGCCCGGTATCCGAGCCTCGGGCTCTTCGGGCGATTCCGCGCCGAGGACCGACGCGCCGTCGACGAGGCCCTCGAGCGCTTGGCCGTCGACGATCTCGCGGGCCGGCAGTTCCACGACCTCTCGGGAGGCCAGCGCCAGAGGGTGCTCGTTGCCCAAGGTCTGGCCCAGGGCAGCGAAGTCCTGCTGCTCGACGAGCCGGTCAACGGTCTCGACGTCGTGTCGCGCACGGTCATCCTCGAGGTCATCGATGAGGAGGTGGCCGAGGGTCGCGCCGTGGTCGTGACGACCCACGATCTCGAGGACGCGCGGCGCTGTGATGCCGTCCTGCTCCTCGACACCTCACCCATCGCCGTGGGAACCCCCGAAGAGGTGCTCACCGAGGACCACCTTCGCCGCGCGTTCGGAGGCCGTTTCGTCCGGGTGGGCGATGAGTTCGTCCTCGACGACCCGCACCACTCCCACTGACGGCCTCCGACGCGGACCGCCAGTCTCACGCGTTCTCATTCTCAGGTAGGCTGCGGAAATGAGAACCACGGATGTGGATGCCGACATCGACGATCAGGTCGCAGCGCTGCTCCGTCAGGCCGAACAGCGCTACACGAGTGGCCGGCGCCGGCTCGTCGCCGTTCTCCAAACCGGCGACGGGCCGCTCACGATCACCCAGATTCTCGACGCGGATCGGTCGCTCCCACAGTCGAGCGTCTACCGGAACCTCACGATTCTCGAAGAGGCGGGCGCGGTGACCCGGATCGTGACCCGCGACGACTTCGCCCGCTACGAACTGGCCGAGCACCTCACCGAGCACCATCACCACCTCATCTGCTCGACCTGCGGCGACGTGACCGACTTCTCCCTCGATCCCCGAGCCGAGACCGGTCTCGACCGGGCGCTGCACCGCGCCGCCGACGAGGTGGGGTTCGACATCGACACCCACCGCCTCGATCTCCTGGGCACCTGCGTGTCCTGTAGCGGATGACCTGGGAGCTGCGGTGGCACCCGTTCCGCGGCGAATGGGTGCTCTTCACCTCGCACCGCGGCGCTCGTCCGTGGATCGGCGACACGGTCGAAGACGACGAGCCGGTGCCCGATCCGGCCAATGCACTGGCGCCGGGCGGCACCCGAGTGGGCGGCATCGTCAACCCGGACTATCGGGGCGTCTGGACGTTCACCAACGATCTTCCGGTCTTCTCCCCCGAAGCGCCCGCATCCACGGGCGCGGACGACCTCTACCGGACGCGGCCGGCGACGGGGACCGCGGAGGTCATCTGCTACCACCACGATCCGAGCGTGTCGCTGGCTGAACTGAACGACGACGAGGTCACCGCCGTGGTGCGAACCTGGCGAGACCGGACCGCCGAGTTGCAGGAACTCGACGGCGTCGACCACGTGCTGATCTTCGAGAACCGCGGCAGCGCGGTCGGGACGTCGAATCCCCACCCCCATTGTCAGGTGTACGCCGGTTCGTTGGTCTATGCGACGATGGAGCGCGAGGCCGCGATCGCCGCTGAGCATCATCGGCACACGGGGCGAGCGATTCTCGCTGATGTGGTCGAGCGGGAGTTGGCAGGGCCCCGCGTGATCGACGTCAACGAGCACTTCGTCTCGGTCGTTCCGTGGTTCGCCCGCTACGCCTACGAGGTCCACATCCTGCCCCGGCTGGCCATCTCGTCCTCGACCGACCTCGATGACGAGCACTGTCGCGACCTCGGTCTCGTCTTGCGCAGCACCGTGCGCCGCTACGACGCGCTGTGGGGTATTCGCATGCCGTATGTGCTCGCGGTACACCAGGCCCCGGTCGGGGACCATCCGCACTACCCGTTCCACCTCGAACTCCATCCCCCTCTGCGGCAACCTGGCCTGCTCAAGTATCTGGCCGGGCCGGAGATCGGTGGGGGGTCGATGACCAACGAGTCCGATCCCGACGAGAAGGCGGCGGAGCTCCGAGGTGCCGGTGGCTGATCTCGTACGGCGCGTCGGGCGCGCAACGGGTCGGCTCGACCTTCTCGGTGGGGTGGCCGACTACTCGGGAGCGCTGGTGCTCGAAACGCCCACGGTCGCAGCGACCGTGGTCACCCTCGATGCCGAGTCGGAGTTCGTGGTCGGGCCTGTTTGCTTCCGACCCGAGGAGCTGTCGGCCCTCGCGCTGCTTCCGTATCCGGAGGTGCGCGCTGCGCTGGCGGATGTGCCGAAATGGACGCGATACCCGATCGGGGTCGCTCTCGTTCTGGTTCGTCACGGCGTCATCGAGGCGCCCACCGGGAGGCTTGCGATCGAGTCGGATGTTCCCGCCGGCGGTGGCGTGTCGTCCAGCGCCGCCCTGGAGGTCGCGACCGCCCGCGCGCTCGGCGCGGACCTCCCTCCGCTCGAGCTCGCGGCCCGTTGCCAGGAAGCGGAGAACGAGGTCGTGGGGGCGCCGTGCGGGATCATGGACCAGGTCACCGTCACCGCCGGGGAGGCCGGGGCGATCCTGCCGATCCTCTGTCGTCCTGCGTCCATCGACCCCGCGGTTTCCCTCCCGGACGGCTACGAGGTCGTCGGCTGGCCGACCGGCGCGACACACGACGTCTCGGGCGTCCCCTACGGCCGGGCCCGGGCGGCGGCGTTCATGGGAAAACGGATCGCTGAGGAGGTCGCGGGGCGGCAGTGGGCCTGGGTCAGCGAGACGCCCAGTGAGCTCCTTGCCGCACTCCCTCGGGAGCTCTCCGGTCGCGAGTTCCTCGACCGGTGGGGTCACGTCGACGACACGTTGAGCGCGGTCGACGCCGATCTCGACTATCCGGTCCGGGCGGCGGCGTCGTTCGGGGTCGACGAGCATGCTCGCTCGACCGTGGCCGTCGCCGCGTTGAGGCGCGGCGACGTCGGTGCACTGGCGCAGCTCATGGCCGAGAGCCACGCCGGCTATGACGCGATGGGCCTCGGTCATCCTCGCGCCGACGCAGTGGTCCGCCAGGCCTGTTCCCGGCCCGGAGTGGTGGGTGCCCGCTCGAGTGGCGGCGGGTGCGGCGGCACCGTCGCGGTGTTGTGCGAGGTCGGCGCGCTCGACGACGTGGACGATCTGATCCGTTGAGGCGGTGGTTGCCCCGTATGGGAGACTCTGACCCGTTGCATCTGTCGCCCTCAGCAAGGACCGTGCCCGCGTGAGAATGCCCTTCAACACCGGCTGGTTCGTCCGACCGAAGCAGAGCGCCTTCCTGGAGATGACGGGCATCAGCAACGAGGCGGCGCCGGTCACCCTCCCGCACGACGCGATGATCGGCACGGCACGCGACCCGGCAGCGTCACACGCCAACGCGTACTTCGCTCCCGGATCCTGGCAGTACTCGAAGCGTTTCGACGTGCCCGAGTCGTGGGCCGACCGGCGTGTCCGGCTTCAGTTCGAAGGTGTGTACCGCGATGCCATGGTCTACGTGAACCACGACTTCGCCGGTCAGGAGCCGAATGGCTACGGCGAATTCGTCGTCGACCTCGACCCGTTCCTGCTTCCGGGCCGGGAGAACCAGATCGTCGTCGACTGTCGCGCCGGCGACGACACCCGTTGGTACTCCGGGGCCGGGATCCACCGGCCGGTGCATCTGTGGGTCCAGGCGCCGGTCCACCTCGCCGTCGATGGTGTCGTGGTGACCACGCCGGAGATCGATGCCGCACTCGCCGTGGTGGAGGTCGCCGCCGAGGTGCGAAACGACACCCACCGCACCGTGACCGTGCGCGTGTCGAACGTCGTGTGCGGTCCCGATGGCCGCGACCTCGCGTCGGCGACGACCCCGGTGACGGTTCGGCCGCAGTCCACCGTCATCGCCCGCCGGCGACTGACAGTCGACCAGCCGGATCGGTGGCACCCCGACTCGCCGACGCTCCACACGCTGTCGACGGTGCTGTTCGGCCCCGACGGCGAGGAACTCGAGCGGCGGTCGACGGTGTTCGGAATCCGGTCGATCCGGCTCGATCCCCGAAACGGCCTTCGGATCAACGACGACGTCGTCAAACTCCGCGGCGCCTGTGTCCACCATGACAACGGTCCGATCGGTGCGGCGGCCATCACCCGAGCCGACGAGCGTCGAGTCGAGTTGTTGAAGGAGGCGGGCTTCAACGCGATCCGTAGCGCCCACAACCCCGCAAGCCGTGCCCTGCTCGATGCCTGCGACCGTGTCGGGATGGTCGTCATGGACGAACTGTCGGACATGTGGACCGAACCCAAGTCCGACCAGGACCACGGCCTCCGGTTCGCGGACCGGTGGCGACAGGACGCTGCTGCCATGGTGCGCAAGGATCGCAATCACCCGAGCGTCGTGCTCTATTCGACCGGCAACGAGATCCAGGAGGTGGGTTCGCCGCTCGGCGCGGCGCTGGCTCGCGACATCGCCGAGGAGATCCGGGCGCTCGACCCGACCCGCTACGTCACGAACGGCATCCAGCCGTTCCTCGCGATCCGCGACATGATCACCGAGCTCCGCGCCTTCGCGGCGGGAGAGGATCAGGCGCGGTCCGACGGTGACGACGAGCCGCAGGGCGTCAATTCGATGATGACGCAGTTCGCGGCGCTCAAAGACCGTTTCATGGCGTCGGACGCGGTCGACGAGTGTCTGGCCGAGGTGAGCGCATCGCTCGATGTTGCCGGTTACAACTATCTCGATGTTCGCTACCCGATCGACGGTGAGCTGCATCCGGAGCGGGTGATCGTCGGTTCGGAGACCTACGCGTCGGCGATCGGGCGGGCCTGGCCGGTCATCCGCAACCTCGACCACGTCATCGGCGACTTCACCTGGACGGGTTGGGACTATCTCGGCGAAGCAGGAATCGGTCGCACCGAATTCGGCACCGAGCCGGACCCCACGCCGGCGTCGGGCGCCGGTGTGGCGGCGCCGTTCCCGTGGCTGTTGGCCCACACCGGCGACCTCGACATCCTCGGCACGCGACGACCACAGTCGTATTTCCGCGAGATCGTGTTCGGGTTGCGCTCCGAGCCCTTCATCGCCGTGCAGCGCCCGCGCGGTGTCGGCCGCCCGGTCACCTTCGCCGGCCCGTGGTCATGGCCCGACGCACTCGACAGCTGGACTTGGTCCGGCGTCGAAGGCACCGAACTGACGGTCTGGGTCTACTCCGACGCCGACGAGGTCGAGCTGCGCCTCGATGACGCAGTGGTCGGTCGACTCCCGGCCGGAGCGGTATCCGGGTTCGCGGCGGAGTTCTCGGTTGCCTACCGGCCCGGGGAGCTGACGGCGGTTGCGTTCACCGCCGGCATCGAGACCGGGCGCAGCACCCTGCGAACGGCCGGTGCGCCGTCGCTCGTCGCCGTGGTCGACCGCCCCGAGATCGTCGCGGGCGACGACGACCTCGCGTTCGTCGCCGTCAGCATCGCCGACGATGCCGGCATCGTGCATCCGGAGGGGTGCCATGAGGTCTCGATCGAGATCGACGGACCGGCCGAGCTCGTGGGATTCGCAAGCGCCGATCCCGCGTCGACCGAGTCGTACGCCACCCCGGTCTGCTCCACCTACGACGGGCGTGCGCTTGCCGTCGTCCGGCCGACCGGGTCCGGCCCCGTCGAGATCGCGTTGCGCGCCGAGGGGCTGGCCCCGACGGCGTGTGGCTTCATCGTCGTCGACCCGCGACACCGACAACTTCGATAGTAGTGAGAATCATTCCAAGAACGGCTAGTGTGGGCGGATGCGCAATCGTCACCGGCCGCGAGCCCCACGCCGGCCCCTCACCCCGGAGGGCGGTTCATCGGTCGTTTCGATGGTGCGACTCGATGCTGTCGATGCCCACCAACAGCGAACGCTCGCGCTCGAATCCGTCAGCCTCACGATCGAGGCCGGCACCGTCACCGCGGTGATCGGGCCCAACGGCGCGGGCAAGTCGACCTTGTTCGCGCTCATCAGCGGTCGTCTCGGTCCGTCGTCGGGCACGGTCGCGACCAACGGCGCCGTTGCCGACGTCCTCCAGGCCACCGCACTCGACCCCCAGTTGCGCCTCACCGTCGACGACGTCGTTCGCATGGGCCGGTACCCTGCCCGCGGTCTCGTTCGGCCGCTGCGAGCCTCCGACCGCTCGGTGTGCGACGACGCACTCGACCGGCTCGGGCTCCTCGATCTGCGGGCGTGTCCGATCAACGAGCTGTCCGGCGGGCAACGCCAACGCGCCCTCGTGGCGCAGGGCATCGTCCAGCAGGCTCCGGTACTCCTGCTCGACGAACCGGCATCCGCGCTCGACGTCGCATCGCAGCAGCGCATCCTCGACGTCATCCGCGACGAGGCCGATGCCGGCCGGACGGTGTTGTTCTCGACGCATCAGCTCGCCGATGCGACCCATGCCGACACCGTGGTCGCCCTCGCTTGTCGTTGCGTGTGCTGCGCCCCACCCGACACCGCGTTGCGCGATCCCGAAGTGATGGCCCTTTTCGAGTCGCCGGGGTTGCGCCTGTCGCCGAGCCGCGTCAGCTGAGAGCGCGGTCGGCCTCGACCAGCGCCTCGTCGAGCACGGCCATCCCCCGAGCGAGTTCCTCGGTCGTGATCGTCAGTGGGGGCGCGATCATGCTGACCGACGCCGCCCCGGGCATGCAGTACACGCCCCGTCGCATCGCGGCCTCGAGGACGGCCTGCTTCGCGCTGCGACCCCTCGGTGGATCGAACGCGTCGTGGACCGGATCCAGCGTGTCCGGATCTCGCACCAGCTCGAGCCCGAAGAACAGGCCGACTCCTCGCGCCTCCGCGACCGACGGGTGGGCAGCCGCGAGTTCGGCGGCCGCCGCGGCGAGCTCCGCGCCGCGTTCGCGAGCCGCCTCGATCAAGCCTTCGTCGCGGTAGACCTCGATGGTCGCAACCGCGGCCGCGCACGCCAGCGCGTGGCCGCTGTAGGTCAGGCCGTGGGCGACGAACTCGTCGTCGATCCCGGCGGCGAGGTCTTCCCGGACGATCGTGGCCCCGAGCGGGACGTAGCCCCCGTTGATTCCCTTGGCGACGGTCATGATGTCAGGCACGACTTCCTCGCGGTTGCAGGCGAACCATTCACCGGTGCGGCCGAAACCGGTCATCACCTCGTCGGCGATCAGGAGCACGTCGTGGGCATCGCAGATCTCGCGGACGCGGCGCAGGTATCCCTCGGGCGGCACGATCACGCCACCCGCCCCCGGGATGGGTTCGATCAGCACCGCGGCCACATGGTCGCGGCCTCCCTCCCGGCGGATCGCGTGTTCGATCGCCTCCGCACAGAGGAGGTCGCAGCCGCCCCGCGTTCCGCAGGCGAGCGGACAGCGCAGTGGGTAGGCCTCGATGACGTGGGAGACCCCGGAGATGCCGGGTTCGTTCGGCCATGTCCGATGGTCGCGGCCCACGCTGAGCGCGCCGAAGCTCGCACCGTGATAGTCGCGGGCCCGGCCGATGATCTTCGAGCGCCCCGTGGCCATGCGGGCCAGCTTGATCGCCGCCTCGATGGCCGCGGCGCCGCCGCCGGTGAAGAAGCTGCGGTTGAGGTCGCCGGGGGTGACCTCGGCCAGGAGCCGCCCGGCTCTCGAGGCGGGCTCGGTGGCGAACGCCGTTGCCGCGAACGGGAGGGTTCGAGCCTGTTCGACGATGGCCTCGATGATCCGAGGGTGGCCGTGGCCGGGGTTGGCGTTGGCGAACTGGGACGTGAAGTCCAGATAGCGGGTGCCGTGCTCGTCCCAGAACTCACATCCGGCGGCGCCGGCGACGATCAGCGGATCCCGCGTCGAGTTGACCGACCACGGGTGGATCACGTGGCCCCGATCCCATGCCCGGATCTCGTCGGCGTCAGTCATGGCTTCTCCCGGTCGAGGACGACTCGGGCATCGGTACCGGACCATCGGTCGCGGCCTTGCTCGCCACGGCGACGTTGCGACTAGCGTCCGCTTCGTGAGCGACGACACCGACGACGGCCGGGCCGCCGGCATCCGCGTCTCGATCGAGGACGGGATCCTCCATCTCGTCATCGATCGACCCGACCGACGCAACTCACTCCCGCCCGATGGGGTGCTGCGCCTGATCGCTGCGCTCGAGGAGGCGTCGACCGACGACTCGTTGCGAGCCGTGCTCCTGCGGGGCAGTGAAGGGAACTTCTGCTCGGGTGCCGACTGGGTCGCCCGCAACGCCGATGGTGGCGAGAAGCCCCGCACCGGCAGCATCCAACGGCGGACACCCATCCAGGCCCATCGCCTGATCTGGCTGGTGAACGAGATCCAGCTGCCGGTCGTGAGTTCGGTGCGGGGCTGGGCCGCCGGGCTCGGGTGTCAGCTCGCTCTCGCATCGGACTTCGTGGTCGCGGCCGACGACAGCACCTTCTGGCTGCCCTTCGTCGAGCGCGGGTTCACCCCCGACAGTGGCGCGTCCTGGATGATCTCGCGACTCGTCGGTGTGGCCCGGGCCAAGGAGATGCTCATGCTGGGCCGGAAGGTCACCGGCCGGGAGGCGGCCGACTGGGGGATGATCCATCGAGCCGTGGCCGACGATGAGGTCGACGAGGCGGCGCGAGCGCTGGCGGTCGAACTCGCAGGCGGGCCGACGGTCGCTCTCGGTCTCACCAAGCGCCTCGTGAACCGGGCGCTCACCGGCGGTGTGCACGACGCGATGGAGGCGGAGGCGCAGGCGCTCGAACTCTCGTCGCGCAGCAAGGACTTCCGCGAGGGACTGGCCGCGTTCAGCGAGCGGCGCCCGCCCGACTTCACCGGCCGCTGAGCGCAACGATGGTCGACGACGCGTTGTACGAGCCCGATGGCGACGCGTTCGTCGGGACGCCGCTGACCGAGGGCGGGTGGAGCCCCGACGCGCAGAGCGGTGGGGCGGTGCTGGCCCTGCTCGGGCACGTGATCGAGGACGTGCCCACGCTCACGCCGATGAGCCTCAGCCGCCTGACCGTCGACCTCGTGCGGCCGGTGCCGATCGGCCGCCCGCTGCGGATCGAGCCGACGGTGGTGCGCGAGGGGAAGAAGATCCAGGTCGTCGACCTCCGGGTCTTCACCGAGGACGCCGACCACGTCCGCGCCCGCGTGCTGCGGATCAGGGACGCCGACGTCGACGGCACCGACGTGCCGGAGTCGTCGACCGATGTCGACCCGGCCCGGCGCATGCCGTCGCCCGCCGACCTGGACCCGGCCGACGACCTGCCAGGGCTCCCCGCGTTCCTGCGGACCGCGCTCGACTTCCGGCGCACGGACGCGGCCCGGCACGAGGTCAACGGCATCTGGACCCGGCTCCGGGTCGCGGTGGTCGACGGTGAGCCTGTGCGGGCCACGTCCCGGGTGACCGTGCCGATGGACGTCGTGAACCTGATCGGCACCCGCGACCTGCGGGGGTTCACCGGTATCAATCCCGATGTGAGCGCCCACGTGGTGCGCCCGCCGGTGGGGGACTGGGTCGGATTGGTGGGTGAGACGGTGTTCGCTCCCCACGTGGGTCACGGCGTGTCGGCGGCCACGTTGAGCGACGAACAGGGTGTGCTCGGCATCACCTCGACCTCGCAGCTGCTCGACCGCTACTCGCCCTGACGGGCAGGCTCAGGCCGGTGCCGCCGCGAGCGCCACGTTGTCGACCTTCATCAGGCGAGCGAGGTTGCCGCCCATGAACTTGCGGAGTCGCTCCTCGCCGTGGTGGCTGATCTCGTCGGCGAACGCGACCGGGTCACCCAGACCTTCGGGGTGCGGGTAGTCGCTGCCGAAGAGCACGTTGCCGTCGCCGAGGAGGTCGGCGAGATGGCCGTAGTCCTCCTCCCAGAACGGGCTGATGTGGATGGCCCGGCGCATGGCGGCGATCGGTTCCTCCGGGAAGTCCTGCGGCATCTTCTTGTAGATGTCGCGGAGGGCCTTCTGCAGGGGTTCGACCCACGCCGCCCCGTTCTCGACCACCGCGATGCGTAGGTCGGGGAACCGGGTCAGTGCACCGTGGGTGATCAGCGACGCCACCGCGTCCTCGATCGGACGCCAGGCCGAGAGCATGCGGAAGGCGCTCGGCTGGAACGGGAGCATCTCGCTGTTGCTGCCGATCCACCAGTTGGCGATCTGCTCGTAGCCACTGTCGGAGGAATGGAGGGCGACGAGGATGTCGTGTTCGACGACCTTCTCCCAGAACGGGTCGAACTCGGGGAGGGCAAACGAACGCAGACCCTGGAATCCCGGGACCGGCGCCGGGCGGATCAGCACCACCTTGGCGCCCCGGGCCACGACCCACTCGAGTTCTTCGATCGCCTTCTCGACGATCGGCAGGGTGATGACCGGGGTGGAGTAGATCCGGCCCTCGTAGTCGAACTGCCAGGTCTCGTACATCCACTCGTTGAGCGCGTGGATCGCCGCGTGGAGGAAGAGCGGATCGTCCTTCATGCGTTCCTCGATCACGCTGGCCAGTGTCGGGAACATGAGGGTGCGGTCGATGCCCTGCTCGTCCATCAGTTCGAGCCGGGAGACGGGCTCGCGGAAGGCCGGGGGCGACTTGATCGGCTCGCCGAAGAGTTCGCGGCGGCTCTTCCCCTCGGGGTTGCCGACCCGGTAGTACTCCTCCTGCGCGCCGGGCGGCGCGACCACGTCGAAGGTCGGGTTCGGGATGTATTCGCTGATGCGACCGCCCACCGCGAGCTTGGTGCGCCCGTTCTCGAGCTTCACGTACTGGAGTTGGCTGCGGTAGCGGTCGGGGAGGTGGCGGGTCAGCGCCTCGGGTGGCTCGTAGAAGTGGTTGTCGGCGTCGAAGACGGGAATGCCGGCGGATGACGTCATGGGAAGAACCTCACACTCGTCTGCGGAGAATCTCATTCTCGCGGACGGCGACGCGCCGGGCAACCGCCTCAGTCGAACAGCTCGTCGGCGGGCTGATCCCAGCGGTCGAGATACGTCTTGGTCGACACGGGCTTGCGGCGGACCGGGCCGAAACGGCCGCGGGGCCACCCGACCACGACGTGGCCGGCCAGCATGTGGTTGTCGGGAACGCCGACCGCCTCCCGCATCAGCGTCTCGCCGCCGTAGGCGGCCCAGCTCGTGAGGCAGGCGCCGAGCCCCTGGGCCCGGGCGGCGAGCACGAAGTTCTGGATGGCCGGATAGACCGAGCCGCCGAGCAGGAGCTCCGACGCGCTGTCCCAGTATTCGTAGGTGAACAGCACCGACGTGAACTCCCCGGCCCGGTCGTGGAACTCGTAGGTCGCGCGGTTCGATCGGGCCGCGCGGCTGTCGTCGTCCGGATCGGGCCGCTGCATGCCGTAGACGGGCTCGATCACGGCGAGCGCCGCGGCGGCCGCCTCGGCCACCACCGCCCGGCTCTCGGGTGACCGCAACACGATGAACCGCCACCCCTGCGCGTTGGCGCCCGACGGGGCCCAGGTGGCCGCCTCGAGACAGCGGGTGAGGGTCGCGTCGTCGACCGGTTCGTCGGTGAAGCGGCGGATCGTGCGGGCTGTCGACAGGACCTCCCAGAGGTCGTCGCTGGCCTGGTTCACGACGGCGCCTTGTGGACCTTGCCGTCCTTCATCACGAACCGCACCTGCTGGGTCATGGTGATGTCGTCGAGGACGTCGCCGGGGAGGCCGACGATGTCGGCCAACATGCCGGGGGCGATACGCCCGAGGTCTGGGGCATCGATGAGGTCGGCGCTGACCGTGGTCGCCGCCCGGAGGGCTTGCAGGGGCGTCATGCCCCGCTGCACCAACACGACGAGTTCCTCGGCGTTGCGGCCGTGCCAGATCGCCGGCGCGTCGCTGCCGCAGGCGATCTTCACGCCCGCTTCGATCGCCTTGGTGAGCGACTCCTTCGACTTCGGGAACACGTCGGCCGCCTTCGCCTGTGAGGCCGGCGGGAGGCGGGAGATGTCCCAGTTCTCGGCCAGGGCATTGGTGGACACGAGGAAGGTGCCGGTGTCGACGAGCCGCTGGATGGTGTCGTCGGTGATCATGAAGCCGTGCTCGATGCAGTCGATGCCGGCATCCATCGCCGCGTTCACCGCAGTGTCGCCGTGGGCGTGGGTCGCGACCTTCATGCCCCGCCGGTGGGCCTCGTCGGCGGCGGCCGCCAGTTCTTCCGTCGAGTACTGCTGGGCGCCGGGCGGCCCGTGTGAGGCGATCACCCCGCCGGAGGCACAGATCTTGATGAGCTTCGCCCCGTGCTTGATCTGGTAGCGAACCGCCTTGCGTACCTCGTCGATGCCGTCGGCGATGCCTTCCTCGACGGAGAGCGGCATCATGTGCGGCGAGAGTCCGCTCTGGGCGCTCGGGTCGAGATGGCCACCCGTGGTCGTGATCGCATGGCCGGCGGGAACGATGCGGGGACCGTCGAACCAGCCGAGGTCCGACGCCTCGCTCAGGGCGACATCGAGCATGTAGCCGCCGGTCTTCACGAACAGGCCGAGGTTGCGGACCGTGGTGAAGCCGGCCATCAGCGTGCGCTTGGCGTTGACCGTCGCCCGCAGCGTCATCTTGACCGGATCGGTGACGACCGGGTCGGTGAGGCCCGCCCCCGGGCCACCGAGGACGAGGTCGACCTCCATGTCCATCAACCCGGGCACGAGGGTGAGGTCGGGCAACTCGAACACCTGGTCGGCGTCGGCGGTCACGGTGGCGTCGGTGCCGACCGACGTGATGCGGTTGCCCTCCACACAGACGTACGCCCCTCGGAGCAGATCGCCGGTGTCGATGTCGAGCACAGCGCGGGGATGGAGAACGGTCACGATCGGGTCGGGCATCGACGCATGTTGCCACACGGGCGCAGGAGCACGCTCACCTGCTAGACCGCCCGTGAGCGATCGGGGATGCCCATGGATGACTGGCAGGACGTCGACTTCTTCACCGACCAGGGGCTGGTCGAGGACCCCTACCCGTACTTCGACGACCTCCGTGCGGCCTGTCCCGTGCTTCCCCTCGATCACCTCGGCGTGGTGGCCGTCACCGGCTACGACGCGATCGCCGACGTCTACCGAGACCCCGACACGTTCTCGTCGTGCAACTCGGTGGTCGGGCCCTACGCGGCGTTTCCGGTGCCGCTCGAGGGTGACGACGTCCGCCACCTCGTCGACGAGCATCGTGACCAGCTCCCGATGCACGAACACATGGTGACGATGGACCCGCCGGACCACACGCGGGAGCGGGCGCTGCTCATGCGGCTCCTCACCCCGAAGCGACTCCGCGACAACGAGGCGTTCATGTGGCGCCTCGCCGATCAGCAACTCGACGAGTTCGTGGCCGACGGCCACTGCGAGTTCATCAGCGCCTACGCGCAGCCCTACGCACTGCTCGTGGTGGCAGACCTCCTCGGTGTGCCCGAAGAGGAGCACGAACGCTTCCGCGAGGGCTTCGGGCTCAGTGGCCGACCCGGTGAGGTCGGCGCCGGTGAGGAAGGCAACCCCGGCGAGAACCCGCTCGCCTGGCTCGACGGCTACTTCGAGGACTACATCGAGGATCGCCGGCGGGCGCCCCGCGACGACGTCCTCACCCAGCTCGCTCTCGCGACCTATCCCGACGGCAGCGTCCCCGACGTGACGAACGTCGTGAGGACATCGACCTTCCTGTTCGCCGCCGGCCAGGAGACCACCGCTCGACTGCTCGCTGCCGCACTCAAGCATCTGGCGGAGCATCCCGAGCACCAGGAGCTGCTGCGCGTCGACCCGGAGCGGATCCCCGACTTCCTCGAGGAGGTGCTGCGGGTCGAGAGCCCGGTGAAGACCGACTTCCGGCTCGCGACCCGTACCACGCAGGTGGGTGGCGTCGACATCGCCGCGGGGACGCCGGTCATGTTGCTCAACGGCGCGGCCAACCGCGACCCGGAGCGATTCGAATGCCCCCACGAATTCCGTATCGATCGGCCCAACGCCCAGTCGCACGTGGCGTTCGGTCGCGGGAGCCACTCGTGCCCGGGGGGTCCGTTGGCCCGGGCCGAGGCGCGGATCAGCATCGAGCGGATTCTTGCCCGCATGGGCGACATCGGCTTGGCCGAGGAGCACCACGGTCCGGCCGGTGCCCGCCGCTTCGACTACGAACCCACCTGGATCCTTCGCGGTCTCACGAACCTGCAGCTCACCTTCGAGCCTCGAGCGTCCAGCTGAATCGGTGGGTGCCCGCGCCCACGCGATGGGCGGGGAGAGTGTCGGGGCCACACGCCGCGGTGCCGAGCCCGCGGACCGCCGCGTCGATGTGGACCTCGACATGGTCGGCCCGGGAGAGTTCGGCCAGAGTCATCGCCCTGGTCAGGTCGGCATCGGTGTGACGACGGGCCGAGAAGCCGAGCCGCTGATCGGGGGAGGGTGGCGCAACGCGGATCGTGTCGCGCCCTCCGCGTAGGGAGAACCAACGGGTGTCGGTGTGGTGGCTGTGCTCCTGGGGAAGCACGTAGGAGTGGTACTGGTCGGCCACGGTCGATCGCCAGACCCCGACCGTCGCCGCGGCCCGCCGATCGGGGTAGGTCTCGTGCGGCCCGAGGCCGAGCCAGCGCAGGTCGTCGAACCGGTCGTCGACCGCGAACACCACCCCGACGCGGGGAAGGTCGTGCCACTCCTTCGGCACCCGGATCGTCTCGTCGAAGTGGATCCGTCCGTCGGCCAGGGTCACGTCGGTGCGGTGGGTGGCGTGGTGCACGGCCCCGTGGAGTCGCCGCCGCAGCGTCAGCTGCACTGGGCCGTCGTCGGTCCGGACGGTGGCGCCCAGCGGTTCGACCTCGAGATCGTCGAGCCCCCACGTCAGCCATCGGTTGCGCACGCCGGACACCTCGCTCATCCAGCCCTGGGCCACGCCATCGTTGTCGGTCGGGGCCCGCCACAGGGTGGCCTCGATCGGGCCGACGAGGCAGGGGCGGCCGCGGAGATCGACGGTGGCGACGGTCGCGGCCTCGCGATCGAAGTGCAGCGAGAACGGACCGGTGGTGATCCGGTCGTCGTCGATGGTCGACGGCCGGGTCGAGCGCCGGAGGCCCGGAGTCGGGGCCGACACCGGCAGGGGCAACTGCTCCCAGGCGACGATGTGGCCCTTCGGGGCCCAGGCGGAGGAGGTGGCCGTCGAGAAGCGCAGGGTCAGGAACGCGTCGTTGCCGCGGAGCCGGGTCATCGCCCGCGGGACGGTCACCCGCGCGCTGGTGCGCGGACCGATCGTCGGCAGGTCGAGGCGGCCGGATTCGACGGTCTCGCCGTCGACGCTCACCTCCCACTCGCAGGTCAGGTCGTCGAGGTCGGTGAACCAGCGCCGGTTGTGGACCTGCACCGCCCGGCCGGGAGCATCGGTGGCCGTGACCGGCCGCCCGCACCAGGCGACCTCGGTCAGCGCCGGATGGGGCACGCCGTCGGGACCCACGAGGCCGTTGATGCAGAAGTTGACGTCGTTGGGCTCGTCGCCGAAGTGGCCGCCGTAGGCCCAGAAGAAGCGCCCATCGCCGTCGGTCTCGGCGAGGCCCTGGTCCTTCCAGTCCCAGATGAAGCCGCCCTGAAGGGCGGCGTGGGTCTCGAACGCACGCCAGTAGTCGACGAGCGAGCCGTTGGAGTTGCCCATGGCGTGGGAGTACTCGCACAGGATCATCGGGCGATCGTCGAGACCGGTCTCCTCGGCCCAGGTGGCCCACTCCTCGATCAGGGCGATGTCGGGATACATCGGACAGACGATGTCGCTGGTCATCCGCTCGGACTCGTTCGGCGCGACCAGATGGCGCTCGACGGTGGTGCCGTCGCCGTGTTTGACCCGGGTGAGCAGCGACCCCTCGTACTGCACGAATCGGGTCGGGTCGGTGGCCCGCACCCAGGCCGCGGCGGCGTCGTGGGCGGCGCCGTGGCCGGCCTCGTTGCCGAGCGACCACCCGATCACCGACGGATGGTTGCGGTCTCGCAGCACCATGCGCTGGACCCGGTTGACGATGGCGCCGTGGTAGCGCACGTCGTGGCACAAGGAGTCCTGGCGGCCGTGCGACTCCACGTTGGCCTCGTCGACCACATACAGCCCGAGCTCGTCACACAGGTCCAACAGCGCCGGGTCGTTCGGGTAATGCGCGGTGCGGACGGCGTTGATGTTGTGGCGCAGCATCATCACCAGATCGGCCCGCAGCTCGTCGATGGTCTGGGTTTTGCCGGTCTCGGGGTGGTGGTCGTGGCGGTTCACGCCGTTGAGCATGACGGGCTGCCCGTTGAGCAGGAGGCGGCGGTCGCGCACCTCGACCCGCCGGAAGCCCACCTGCAGCTCGGTCGTGTCGGCCACCGTGCCGTCGGGCCCGACCAGGTCGACCCGCAGGCGGTAGCGCGTCGGTGACTCGGCCGACCACGGCTCGACCGCGTCGAGCGCGATCGTCGTGTGCGCCCGCTCGCCCTCGAACCCCCACGACGTGAGGAAGGCCTGGTATCCGAAGCCCGGGCGCCGAGCAGCGACCGTGGTCGACTGCGGGCCGTCGCCGACCCGACGACCCCGGGAGTCGTAGAGACGTACCCGGGTGCTCCATCCCTCCGCGACGGGCCCACCGACATGGGCATCGACGGACAGCGTGCCTGACCCGGTCGCAGGGTCGAAGTCGGCGGCGGTCGCGACGTCGGCGAGGTGGACCGCGGGCACCGAGCGCAGGGACACGCTGCGGTGCAGGCCCGCATGCCACCAGTGGTCCTGGTCCTCGATCCAGGTGGCGTCGCAGTAGCGCACGACCATCACCGCGAGCGTGTTGGTGCCCGTGACGAGATGGTCGGTCAGGTCGAACTCGCTCGCGAGACGCGAATCCTTGCCCATGCCGACGAAGTCGCCGTTGCAGTACACGACCGCCATCGACTCGGCCCCGCCCAGATGCAGGATCGTGCGTCGCGACGCCCACCCACGCGGGGGCCGGAACGTGGTGCGGTAGAGGCCGGTCGGGTTGTGGGCCGGCGTCGCGGGCGGTTCGAGGGGCCACGGCATCTGGACGTTGGTGTAGTGGGGGAGGTCGCCCGTGCCCTGACGGGTCCAGCAGCCCGGCACCTCGATCGAACGCCACCCCCGCCCACGGGACGTCGCTTCCTGCCACTTCGCCGGCGCAGCGGTGGGGTGGTCGACGAGCAGGAAGTCCCACTCGCCGTCGAGCGATCGGGTCCAGCGCTCGTCGACGGCCAGCGGGGCGCGTGCAGGGAGGCGGTTGACCTCGAACGTCTCGGGGAGTTCCCACCACGTGATCGGCATGCGCACTTCCTACTCCAGATCGAGAGGTGCGGTCCGCGGCCGGCAGCCTCGCACGGCGGACCTTGCCGCGGCCACGAGAACTGCAATAGTGATCTCGTCGAACCAGGGGGATGGGTATGACCGAGGGGATGGCAGCGGCGGGACGCGTCGCAGTGGTCACCGGCGCCGCGTCGGGGATCGGATTGGGCGTGGCTCGCCGATTCGCGGCCGACGGCTACCGGGTGGCGCTGCTCGACAACGCGGCCGACGCAGTGGAAGCGGAAGCCGCGGCGTTGCGCGCGGTCGGGGCCGAGGCGATCGCCCACCAGCTCGACGTGTCGGACTGGGCTGCGGTGCGTCGCGTGTTCGATGCCGTGCGCGACGAGCTCGGTCCGGTGGAGATCCTCGTCACGAGCGCGGGGGTCGATTCGTTCGACCCCGTGCTCGACATCACCCCCGAGCTGTGGGAACGGCCCATCGCCGTCAACCTCACCGGCACCTTCAGCTGTGCGCAGGCGGCGATCGCCGACATGATGGCCGCCGGCTGGGGTCGCATCGTCACGATCTCGTCATCGAGTGCGCAGTCCGGGGCCCCCAACATGGCGCACTATGTCGCGTCGAAGGGGGGCGTGATCAGCCTGACCAAGGCGCTCGCCGTCGATCTCGCTCGCCACGGGGTCACCGTGAACACCATCCCGCCCTCGTTGGTCGACACGCCGATGTCGCGTGCCGCCGAGGGCAACGGCTACTTCCCCGGCGTCGACGTGGTTGCCCCGATGGTGCCGGTCGGTCGGGCCGGAACGCCGGAAGACATCGCTGCCATGTGTTCGTTCCTTTGCTCCGACGAGGGCGAATACATCACCGGGCAGGTCATGGGCGTCAACGGGGGGATGTATGTCTGAGCCCGTCACCCATGTGGTCATCGGCGCCGGCTCCGGCATGGGCGCGGCGGTGGCCCGTCTGCTGGCTCCGCAGGGCCGACTCCTGATCGCCGACGTCGACGAACAGGCGCTCGACGCCGTGGCCGCCGACCTCGGCGACGACGTCGAGGCCTTCGTGTGCGACGTGACCGCGCCGGCCGACGTCGATGCCCTCGCCGAAGCGACCGGGCCACTCGGGGCGCTGGTGCTGACGGCCGGTCTCTCGCCGACCATGGACACGGGCCGACGGATCCACGCCGTGAACCTTCTCGGCACCGAGCGGGTGCTCACCGCCTTCCTTCCCCGGGTCGTCGCCGGGTCGGCCGCGGTCTGCTTCGCCTCGATGGCGGCCCACCTCATGCCCGCCGACCCCGCGGTCGACGCGATCCTCGACGACTGCACCGCCCCTGACTTCTTCGACCGACTCGACGCGATCGGGCTCGACTCCGACGAACCGGGATTCGCCTACGCCCTGTCGAAGCGGGGCGTGATTCGCCTGGTGGAGCGCCGGGCGGTCGCGTGGGGCGCCGCGGGCGGACGGTTGCTCTCCCTCTCACCCGGCATCATCGACACGGGGATGGGGCGCCAGGAAGCCGCCGCCCAACCCGTGATGGCCACGATCGAGGCCGAGAGCGCCTTGGGCCGCTCGGCGAGCGCCGACGAGGTCGCCCGCGTCGCCGCGTTCCTGGTGTCGGCCGACGCATCGTTCATGACCGGCACCGACGTGCTCGTCGACGGCGGTTGTGTCGCTGCGGCGACGCACGGCGGAGCCGTCGACCGGTGACACCGCTGCGGGTGGTGCAGTGGGGTACGGGCAACATCGGGGCTCGCTCGCTGCAGGCCGTGATCGAGCATCCAGCCCTCGAACTCGTCGGCGTCTTCGTGTACGCCGACGACAAGGTCGGCCGCGACGCAGGGGAGTTGTGCGGACTCGAGCCGACCGGCATTGCAGCAACCGGGCAGCGTGACGAGGTCGTCGCGCTCGAGGCGGACGTCGCGCTGTACATGCCCCGGTCCCTCGACCCCGATGACGTCGTCGCCCTGCTCGAATCCGGGACGAACGTGGTGACGACTCGCGGCGAGTTCCATCGAGCCGACAGCCTCGATCCCGCCCTCCGTGCCGATGTCGAGGCCGCATGCGCCGCGGGTCGGGCGTCGATCCACAGCACCGGCAGTAGTCCCGGGTTCATCACCGAGGCGGTTCCGCTCGTCCTCACGTCGATCCAGCGCCGTCTCGACCGGCTCACGATCGACGAGTTCGCCGACATGTCGTCGCGCAACTCGCCCGAGCTGCTCTTCGACATCATGGGCTTCGGTCGTGCACCCGAGGCGGTCGACCCTCGGCGGACGACGCACCTCCGCGACGCGTTCGGACCCTCCCTGCTGGTCCTGGCCGAGGCGCTGGGCCTCGCGATCGACGACGTCGCAGCCGTAGGCGAGGTCGCAGTGGCCACCGCGCCGACCGAGATCGCGGCGGGAACGATCGAGGCCGGGACGGTCGCCGCGATGCGGACCACGGTCTCGGCCTCCGCTGGCGGTCGGGAGCGGTTGCGCTTCCGCGCCTGCTGGTACTGCGGCAGGGATATCGATGTCGACTGGGACCTCGGCGACACCGGCTGGCGGGTGAACGTGGAAGGCGACACGCCCCTCGACGTGACACTGCGCTTCCCGGTTTCGCCGGACCGGATGGCCGCGACGACTCCCGGCTACACCGCACACCGGGCCGTGAACTGCGTCTCGGCGGTGTGTGCCGCGGAGCCCGGTATCCGGACCTCGGTGGAGCTCCCCCAGATCGTCGCCGACCTCAGCTGAGGCCCCTCGGCGGCGATTCGTCCCGCATCGGTGTCGACCCTGTCCGGAATTTGAATTATCGTGCGAGGAGAACGAGCTTCTCGCTCTTGCAGGGACGCTCGACCCGCCACGATTGAGGAGACGACATGGGCCTGTTCGATGCATTCCGCTACGACGGCAAGCGAGCGCTGGTGGTCGGTGGAGCCACCGGCATGGGCGCGGCCACGGCCGAGGTGGTGCTCGACGCGGGGGCTGAGGTCATCGTGATGGACTTCGCCGAGATCGCGCTCGCCGGGGTCACCCCGGTCCACGTCAACCTCGGTGAACGCGAGTCGATCGACGCCGCGATCGATGCCCTTCCCGGGCCTGTCGACGCGCTCTTCAGCTGTGCCGGGGTCGCCGACGGCACACCCGGCATCGAGCGGATCAACTTCATCGGCCACCGCTACCTGGTCGACCGGCTGCTGGAGCGCGACCTCCTGCCCGCCGGAAGCTCGATCGGGATGATCTCCTCGGCGGCCGGCCTCGGCTGGGAGTCCAACCTCGAGCAGCTCAACGAACTGCTCGACACCACCGACTGGGACGCCGCGGTCGAATGGGTGCTCCAGAACGGGAAGGCCGACTATCTGTCGATGAAGCAGGCCATGTGCGCCTATGTGGCCCGCGAGGCGTATCCGCTGCTGAAGAAGGGCGTGCGGATCAACGCCATCTGTCCCGGCCCGACCGACACCCCGCTGGCCCAGGCCAACGCCGAGACCTGGCTCGGCTTCGGAGCCGACTATCGAGCCGACATCGGCCTCGAGCCGTCGACGCCGCTCGAACAGGCGCTCCCGCTCGTCTTCCTGTGCAGCGCTGCGGCCGTGGCCATCACCGGCCAGACGGTGATCTCCGATGCCGGCTACATCAGCGCCGGTGTCACCAACGCGTTCCCCGAAGCGAAGATGGCGGCCGAGTTCCTGCTCGGCCGGCTCGGCTAGAGCGGTCGCGGTCATCAGCCTCTCCGTCACTCCGTTCGCCGGGTCGATCGGTGCCGAGGTCGCAGGCGTCGATCTCACCGGGCCCGTCGCGGCCGACGTGCAGACGTCGTTGCGGGCTGCGTGGCTCGAGCACCTGGTGCTCGTGTTCCGCGACCAGCCCCTGTCGCTCGACCGCTTCGTCGACTTCGCCCGCCTCTTCGGTGACCCCGTCGAGTACCCGTTCGTGCCCGGGCTCGAGGGCCATCCCGAGGTGATCGAGATCGCCAAGCTCCCCGACGAGACCGTGAACTTCGGCGGCATCTGGCATTCCGACACGACCTATCTCGAGCACCCGCCGATGGCGACCACGCTCATCGCTCGGGAGATCCCGCCCTCCGGAGGCGACACCCTCTTCGCCAACCAGTACGCGGCCTTCGACGCGCTCTCGCCGGCCATGCAGGAGATGCTGACGCCGCTGCAGGGAGTGTCGAGTTCGAGCCTCGCGGACGTGTCCAAGACCCGCGAGGACCGCCGTCGCGATGCCGCTTCGGTGGGCTACGACGCGCCGGCCGAGGACTTCGAGGCGGTGCACCCGGTGGTGCGGACCCATCCCGAGACCGGCCGCCGATCGCTCTTCGTCAATGTCGCCCACACCGCCCGCTTCGACGGCATGACCGAGGAGGAGAGCCGACCGCTGCTCCAGTTCCTCTTCGCCCACCAGGTCCGACCCGAGTTCACCTGCCGGGTGCGGTGGGCGGTCGGCACCCTGGTGCTCTGGGACAACCGTTGTGCCATGCACAACCCGATCAACGACTATCACGGCCACCGCCGAGTGATGAATCGCATCACTCTCGCCGGCGACCGCCCGAGCTGAGGAGAAGAGTCGACATGGAAGATCTCTGGCACGAGCCGCACCTGTTGATCGACGGTGAGATGTGCGAGGCGGAAGGGCAACGCACCTACGCCGTGGTCAACCCCGCGACCGAGGACGAGTTCGCCCGCGCCGCCGACGCGACACCCGGCGACATGGAACGGGCCATCGCCGCCTCGCGGCGGGCGTTCGACCACACCGACTGGTCGACCGACCACGAGCTCCGCCTGCGGTGCCTCCGTCAACTCCACGAGGCGCTCGTCGACCATGTCGAGGACCTACGCACCCTCGTCGTGACCGAGGTGGGCGCGCCGGTCATGCTGACCAGCGGCCCGATGCTCGAGGCCCCGATCGCGATGGTCGACTGGTGTGCCGATCTCCTCGAGGGCTACGAGTGGACCGAAGACCTCGGTCAGCGCGAGATGATGGGTCGCGTCAGCCACCGCTGGGTCGAACGAGAACCGGTCGGCGTCGTCGCCGCCATCACGCCCTACAACTATCCGATCCAGATCAGCCTGGCGAAGCTCGCGCCGGCGCTGGCCGCCGGGTGCACGGTCGTGCTCAAGGCGGCGCCCGACACGCCCCTGTCGGTGCTGGCGCTCGGCCGCCTCATCCACGACCACACCGACATCCCGGCAGGCGTGGTGAACGTCGTGTCGGCTGAGCAGAACGACGTGAGCGAGATGCTCACCACCCACCCCGATGTCGACATGATCAGCTTCACGGGGTCGACCCCGGTCGGTCGGGCGATCATGAAGGCCGCCAGCGACACGGTGAAGAAGACGTTTCTCGAGCTGGGCGGGAAGAGCGCCTTCATCGTGCTCGACGATGCCGACCCGGGGCTGGCCGCAATGTTCGCTGCGTTCACGATCTGCTCCCATGCCGGGCAGGGATGCGCCATCACCACCCGCCTCCTGGTGCCGGCCGAGATGCACGACGAGGTCGTGGCCGCCGCGGTCGGCGTGCTCGACGGGATCGCGTTCGGCGACCCGACCGACCCGGCCATGATGATGGGGCCGCTCATCAACGCCCGTCAGCGCGACAAGGTCGACGGGTTGGTCAAGACCGCGATCGCCGAAGGGGCGACGCTCGCTCGGGGCGGCAACCCCGCCGACGGCAAGGGGTACTTCTACGAGCCGACGCTGCTTGCCGGGGTCGGCGAGAACGACACGATCGCCCAGCAGGAGGTGTTCGGGCCCGTGCTCGCCGTCATTCCCTACGAGGGAGGCGACGATGAGGCGGTTCGCATCGCCAACAACTCGGAGTTCGGACTGTCCGGCGCCGTGTTCGGCGAGGACATCGAGCGCTGCCGTGCCGTCGCCCGCGGTATCCGCTCGGGCACGATCAGCATCAACGGTGGCATGTACTACGGGCCCGACGCCCCGTTCGGTGGCTACAAGCAGTCGGGAATCGGTCGCGAGATGGGTGTCGCCGGGTTCGAGGAGTTCCTCGAGATGAAGACCATCGCCGAACCGGTCGTGGAGGCAGGCTGATGCAACCCCTCGCCGGTATCCGCGTGATCGAGGTCGCCCAGTTCACGTTCGTCCCCGCGGCCGGGGCCGTCATGGCCGACTGGGGCGCCGACGTCGTCAAGATCGAACACCCGGTTGCCGGCGACGGCCAGCGGGGGCTCCGCCAGCTCGGGCCGGTGAAGCTCGACGGCGACCGCAACCCCGCCTTCGAGCACCCGAACCGCGGCAAGCGCAGTGTCGGCGTCGACGTCGGCACCCCGGAGGGGCTCGAGATCGTGATGCAGTTGGTGGAGACCGCCGACGTGTTCCTCACCAACTTCTTGCCCTCGGCCCGGGCCCGACTGGGGATCGACGTCGAGCAGGTGCGAGCCCGCAACCCGAACATCGTCTACGCCCGTGGTTCGGCGCTGGGCGACGAGGGCGTCGAGCGCGAAAACGGCGGCTACGACATGACCGGCTTCTGGTGTCGGGCGTCGTCGGCCGCGAGCATCACGCCGTCCGATGCCGTCGCGCCGACCCCGCAACCCGCGGCCTACGGCGACACGATCGGCGGCATGACGATCGCCGGCGGCATCGCCGCCGCGCTCCTCGCCCGCGAGCGCACCGGCCACGCTGCGGAGATCGACGTGTCACTGCTCTCCACCGGCATGTGGGCCATGGCGATGCCGATTTCCGTCACACTCGACAACGGCCAGCCGTGGGTGGCCCCGCCTTCCGGCCTCAGCGCCGCGCCCACGAATCCGCTCGCGGGGATCTACGAGACGAGCGACGGCCGCTTCCTGTCGATCCTGGGCCTGCAGGGGTTCCGCTACTGGGCCGACTTCTGTCGCCACATCGACCGGACCGACCTGATCGACGACGAACGGTTCGCCGACGCGGAGCGCCTCACCGCCAACGCCCCCGAGGCGACGGCGATCATGCGCGAGGTGCTGGCCACCCGCACGCTGGCGGAGTGGACGGAGCGCTTCGTCGACCTCGAGTCGCCGTGGGCGCCGATCCAGAACACCCTCGAGGTGACCGAGGACCGGCAGGCCCGAGCCAACGGCTACATCGCCACAGTGCGCGACGACGATGACGACACGTTCGAGCTCGTGGCCAGTCCGGTCCGGTTCGATCGCGACAGCCCGGAGTTGCGACCGGCTCCCGGGTTCGCGGCCGATACCGACGCCGTCCTGGCCGATCTCGGCTACGGCGACGAGGCCCTCATCGAGTTGAAGATCGGTGGGGTCATCACGTGACGGCAAGCATTCCGGCGGTCGCCCTGGCCACCTGCGACCGACTCGCCGATCGCGAGGCCGTGGTCGACGGTGACGTCCGGTGGACGTTCGGTGAGTTGGGGCGTCAGGTCCGACGCTCGGCCGCGGCGATGATCGCCCACGGGATCGGGCCCGGCGACCGGGTCGCGGTCTGGGCGCCCAACAGCCGGCACTGGATCGTCGCCGCGCTCGGCCTGCAGGCGGCCGGCGCCACGCTGGTGCCCATCAACACCCGGTTCAAAGGGGCCGAGGCGGCGCCCCTGCTGGCCCGGACGAGGGCCCGCTTGCTCTTCACCGTCACGGGCTTCCTCGACATCGACCCGATCGGGATGCTCGACGCCAGTGGGGTCGACCTGCCCGCACTCGAGGCGACCGTCATCCTCGACGGCGCGGTGCCCGACGGCGCCGTGGCCTGGGACGACTTCGTCGCGTCGGGCGCGCCGGTCACCGACGAGGAGGTCGACCACAGGGTCGCCGAGATCCCCGCCGATGCACTGAGCGACATCATGTTCACCAGCGGTACCACGGGTACGCCCAAGGGCGTGATGATGGCCCACGGTCAGACGCTGAAGCTGTTCCGCGACTGGTGCGACTTCGCCGATCTCCGCGAGGGCGATCGGTACCTGATCGTCAATCCGTTCTTCCACATGTTCGGCTACAAGGCCGGTTGGCTTGCCTGTCTGCTGCGGGGAGCGACGATCCTTCCGGTCCCTGTTTTCGACGTGGAGGCGGTGCTGTCGCTGGTGGAGACCGAAGCGGTGACCGTGCTGCCGGGCGCACCGACGATCTACCAGAGCATTCTCGACCACCCCGGCGTCGCCCGGGCCGACCTGGGCAGCCTGCGGGTCGCCGTCACCGGGGCGGCCGACATCCCCGTGTCGTTGATCGAGCGGATCCGGGCCGAGTTGCCCTTCGAACGGGTGCTCACCGGCTACGGACTCACCGAGGGAGGGACGTGCACCGGGAGTCGCCCCGACGACGACCCCGTCACGATCGCGACCACCGCCGGCCGGGCGATGGTCGACATCGAGGTCCGCATCGCGGTCCAGGACGGGTCGGCGGCGGCGGGGGAGACCGGCGAGGTGCTCGTGCGGGGCGACAACGTCATGCAGGGCTATCTCGACGACCCCGAGGCGACGGCCGCGACGATCGATGCCGAGGGATGGCTCCACACGGGCGATCTCGGCACGATGGACGACCGCGGCTATCTGCGCATCGTCGGCCGGATCAAGGACATGTTCATCGTCGGCGGGTTCAACGCCTACCCGGCCGAGATCGAGGCGGCGCTCGCCGAACACGACGCCATCGCGGCTGCGGCCGTGATCGGGGTACCCGACGAGCGGCTCGGCGAGGTCGCGTGTGCCTTCCTCGTGGCCGCGCCCGACGGCGAGCTCGATCTCGAGTCCCTCGGCGAGTGGTGCCGCGAACGGATGGCCAACTACAAGGTGCCTCGGTCGTTCCACCTGGTCGACGAGATCCCGATCAACGCCACCGGCAAGGTCGAGAAGGACGTGCTCCGGGCCCGTCTGGGCTGACCGCCGGTCAGAGCTCGGGGGTGATGGTCGAGAGGAACTCGCGGATCCGGTTGCTCGACGCGATGAGCTCGTCGCGGCCGTTGCCGATCGGCATGACCCGCACTGAGAGATCGGTGACACCGGCGTCGGCGAACGACTGCAGTCGGGCGAGAACGGCGGCCTCGCTCCCTGCAGCGAGAATGTCGGACACGTTGCGGGCATCGCCCCGGTCGAGGAGTTGCTGGTAGTTCGGCGAGATCTCGGCTTCGGCCAGGATCCGGTCGGCTCGGGCCTTCGCCTCGTCGACCTCGTCGTCGCGGCACAGGCAGACGGGCACGCCGGCGACGACACGCGGCGCAGGTCGGCCGGCCCCCTCTGCGGCGGCGTTGATCCGAGGGGCGATGTGTTCGCCGATGGCCCGTTCGTCGGCCATACAGAGGATGGTGCCGTCGGCCCGTTCGCCGGCCAGGCGCAACATGACCGGTCCGAGGGCGGCGAGCAGCACCGGGGTGGTCGAGATGTCGGTGATGTCGAGCGGGTTGTGGATCGAGAAGTGCTCGTTCTCGACATCGACCGGTCCGGGACCGCCGAACGCGGCATCGAACACGTCGAGGTAGGAACGGGCCGTCGCGGCCGGTCGCTCGTAGGGGAGCCCCATCATGTCGCTGATGATCCAGTGGTGCGACGGCCCGACGCCGAGGGTGAATCGGCCCTCGCAGACCGCCTGGGTCGAGAGCGCCTGCTGGGCCAGGGCCACGGGGTGCCGGCTCTGGAGGGCGACGACCGCGGTGCCGATCTCGATGCGGTTCGTGTGGACGCCGGCCAGGGTCGCTGCGGTCATCGCGTCGAAGTCGTCGGGCACCTGGGGGATCCACACGGTGGCGAACCCGGCCTCTTCAGCGAAGGTGAGGTCGTCGACGAGGCGTTGCACCTTCTGGGCGTGGCGCCGCCGTTCCGGTCCGACCATGAGTCCGATGCGCATCGGCCCAGCATAGACAGTCCGCCGACGCGGCGGAAATGATGTTCTCCGTTGGCGCGTACGTCACTTTCGCAGCGCCGCCCGGCGGTGTACGCTCCGCCGGGACCCCGAACTCGAGAATGAGGAGTCGTTTCGTGGAGCTCACCCCACTCGGTCCGAGCATCGGCGTGCAGGTCGGCGACGTCACGCCCGCCGACCTGGTCGATCCCGACGTCGCCGGGCAACTGCTCGAGGCGCTGGAACAACACGGCGTGTTGGCCTTCCGCGGGCTCGACATCGACGACGACGCCCAGGTCGCGTTCACGCGGATGCTCGGCGAGCCCGAGATCCTGCCGATGCGCACCGGCGACCATCCCGAGATCTTCGTCGTGTCGCTCGACCCCGAGAAGGCCCTCTCGGCCGAATACCTCAAGGGCACGTTCTTCTGGCACATCGACGGTGCCACCGACGACATCCCGACCAAGGCCACCATGTTGCACGCCCTCGGGGTGGCCCAGGACGGCGGCGGCACCGAGTTCTGCAACACCTATGCGTCTTGGGACGCCCTGCCGGACGACGACAAGGCCGCCTTGCGCGACGTCCGCGTGGTCCACAGCTTCGAGGCGGCCCAGCGGCTGACCAACCCGAACCCGACGCAGGAACAGGTCGACTATTGGCGGACGCGTCCACCCAAGGAGCAACCGCTCGCCTGGACCCATGAGTCCGGCCGGACGTCGCTTGTACTCGGGGCCACGGTCGACCATATCGTGGGTATGGATCCCGACGAGGGGCGGGCGCTGATCGACCGCCTCGAGGCATGGGCCACCGATGCGCGATTCGTCTACCGGCACGAGTGGCAGGTCGGCGACCTGGTGATCTGGGACAACCGCGGAACCATGCACCGGGCGCTGCCCTACACGGCCGATTCCGAGCGTCTCATGCACCGCACCACCCTCGTGGGGGACGAGGCGTTCGCATGACCGCCGGCAAGGTTGCGGTGGTGACCGGTGGGGGCTCGGGTATCGGCGAGGCCATCGCCCGCCGCCTGGCCGACGACGGCATGGCCATCGGGGTGCTCGACCTCGATGCCGAGGCGGCCGAACGGGTGGCGGAGGGACTGCGGAGCGACGGCTGCGACGCCGTCGGTGTGGCCGTCGACGTGAGCGACCGGGCCGCGGTCGAGGCGGCGTTCGCCACCGTCCGCACCGAGCTCGGCCCGGTGTCGGTGCTCGTGAACAATGCCGGGCGCGACGGATTCCGCCGGTTCGTCAACATCACCGAAGACGAGTGGAACGGCATCATCGCGGTGAACCTCACCGGCACCTTCCACTGCACCCAGGTGGGGATCGCCGACATGCTCGAGGCCGGCTGGGGGCGAGTCGTCAACATCTCGTCGTCGAGTGCGCAGGGTGGCCAGGAGTTCATGGCGCACTATGTGTCGTCCAAGGCGGGGATGATCGGGCTCACCCAGTCCCTCGCGAAGGAACTCGGTCCGGCGGGCATCACGGTCAACACCGTGCCGCCCGGGTTCATCGACACGCCGATGCTGCGCCGCTCCGAGGAGAAGGGCCTGCTCGGCGGGTCGGTCGAAGACCACGAGGCCCGCACCCCGGTGCGCCGCGTCGGCACCGGCGCCGACATCGCCAACGCCGTCGCCTTCCTCGCCGCGGAGGCCAGCGGCTACATCACCGGCCAGGTCATCGGGGTCAACGGTGGACGCAACACCTGACCGCCCGGTGCGCATCGTCCCGCTGCCGCGGCGCGAGTGGGGGGCGGAGGAGATCGACGCGCTGGCGCCCATGACGCCGCCGCCCGACAGCACCTACGCGAAACGGCGGGCCGAGCGCGGCGGCGCCGGGGGGGTCGGTGCCCTGGCCCTGATGCTGCGCAACCCGGCGGCCTGCCGGGCCTTCCTCGAGTTCAACCGGCACCTGCTCTACGAATCGTCGATCGACGAACGGCTCCGCGAGCTGGTCGTGATGCGGTTGGCGTGGGTACTCCGCTCCGAGTACGAGTGGGGCCAGCACGCGCCGGTCGCCCGCGAGTGCGGCTTGTCCGATGCCGACCTCGATCGCATCATCGCTGGCCCCGACGCCGACGGATGGTCCGCACTCGACGCCGCCGCATTGCGGGCGACCGACGGCCTGCTCGCCTCGGGCGAGATCGACGACGCGTCGTGGGCGACGCTGGCCGAGCACTTCGACGAGGCGGCGCTGCTTGACTTCGTGTTCACCGTCGGGGGCTACGCAACCGTGGCCATGGTCTTCAACGCCGCCGGCCTGCCGCTCGACGCCGATATCGAAGGATTCCCGCAGCACGACAGGTGAGAATGGCATTTCCATTTTCTGCCTCTCGCGTCTATAGTCACGAAAGAACCTGACTCTCGGGTTCGTGAGCATTCAGGAAGGGGACGCCGTGGCGCACTTCGCCAAGCCGGAGCAGGGGAGTTGGACAGAGCTCTACCCGCAGCTCGGCACCGATCCCGTGAACTACGACGACTCGATCGACCCGCAGTGGTTCGAGGACGAACGCGATGCGGTGTTCCGCCGGTCGTGGCTCAACGTCGGTCGGGTCGAGCAGCTCGCCCGGACGGGTAGCTACTTCACCAAGGAACTCGACGTGCTCCGCACCTCGGTGATCCTCGTGCGCGATGCCGACGGCCAGATCCGCGGGTTCCACAACATCTGCCGCCACCGGGGCAACAAGCTCGTCTGGACCGACTACCCGGGTGAGGAGGACAGCGGCACGTGCCGGCAGTTCGCCTGCAAGTACCACGGCTGGCGCTACGACCTCGAGGGTGCGCTCACCTTCGTCCAGCAGGAGCAGGAGTTCTTCGATCTCGACAAGGACGCCTACGGGCTCGTGCCGGTCCACGTCGACGTGTGGGAGGGCTTCGTCTTCGTCAACCTCGCCGACGAACCCGAGCAGTCGCTGCGCGAGTACCTCGGTGAGATCGCCACCGGGCTCGACGGTTACCCGTTCGGCGAGATGACCTATCGCTACAAGTACACCGCCGACATCGGGGCGAACTGGAAGCTCTTCATCGACGCCTTCGCCGAGTTCTACCACGCACCGATTCTCCACATGCGCCAGTCGGTGGCCGAGGAGGCGCAGAAGCTGGCCGGTGTCGGTTTCGAGGCATTGCACTACGAGATCTTCGAGCCGGTCGCCCACAGCGTCGTCTCGTCGTGGGGCGGCATGGCGCCGCCGGCCGACCCGGACATGGTCAAGCCGATCGAGAACGTGTTGCGTTCCGGGCTCTTCGGCCCGTGGGACAAGCCCGACATCGATCTCTCGGAGCTGCCTCCGGGCCTCAACCCGTCGGGTCATCGCGCCTGGGGCACCGACTCGTTCCAGGTCTACCCCAACATGGTGATCCTGATCTGGGAGCCCGGTTGGTACCTGACGTATCACTACTGGCCCACCTCGCCGAGCAGCCACCGGTTCGAGGCGAACCTCTACTTCGCCCAGCCGAAGAACCTCGCCGAGCGGATCAGCCAGGAACTCGCCGCGGTGACGTTCAAGGAGTTCGCCCTCCAGGACGGCAACACGCTCGAAGCGACGCAGACGATGCTCGAGTCGGGTGTGGTGAAGGAGTTCCCGCTGTGCGACCAGGAGATCCTTTGCCGCAACCTGCACCACGCCGTGCGTGAACAGGTCGAGACCTACCGAGCCGGTCGTGACGTGGCCGTCACGGTCGGGGGCTGAAGGAGTATCATGGCTGACGCACGACTCCCCACAGAGTTCGCCGACCTCGAGGAATGGTCCGACTGGATCCTCCCGACCGAGGCCGAGCGCTACACCAAACGACTCGGGTCGACCATGGCCGAGATGCAGGCGTTCTACGACGCTGCGTTTCCCCGGCTCGAGGCCATCCAGGCCTACGCCGCCGGCGTGCCGCTGGGCGACGGACCGGTCGACGACCTCGATCGCAACCTCGCCCATCTTGCGTTCTCCCTGGTCACGGTGTCGTTCCCGGTCGAGGCCTGGAAGCAGCCCCACGTCCCCGACAGTGGCGCCGCGGCGATTCCACTGGTCGTGGAGCCGGGATTCTGATCCCGGCGGGATGGCTTCTGGTCGCGGCGTGAACCGGTACCGTGGCCCGCATGGCTGACGAGGCTGCTGCGTCCGAACTCTCCCCGCTGCGCGACCAGGCGGTGTCGCGTTCGCTCGACGGCGCGCGGGTCCGGGCCGAGCAGCGGGTCCAGCGGTTTCTCGACGCGGCGACCGAGCTGATCCTCGAGAAGCGGGGACTCGACTTCACCGTGCAGGACGTGGTCGAGCGCTCGACCCAGTCGTTGCGCAGCTTCTACCAGTTCTTCGACGGCAAGCAGCATCTCCTGCTCGCGGTCTACGAGGACGCCATCCGGGCTGCCGGCGAGGAGCTCGGCCGGATCCTCGACGACATCGACAACCCGCTCGAACGCCTCCATGTCGCGATCGTCACGATCTACGACTGGAGCGCGCAGGAGGTCGCAGCGGGTTCGCCCTCACCCCACCTCACGGTGCGGGCGATGGCCGCGTTCGTGTTCGACCTCATGACCACCGACCGCGACGCGGTCGCGGTGGCCACGCTGCCGCTCTTCTCCCAGGTGATGGACTCGCTCGAGGCCGCGGTCGACGCCGGTGTGGTCGAGGTGCCCGAGGTGCGGGCCAGCGCTGCCTTCTTGATGCAGACCACCATGTTCAACGGATTCGGCGCGGCGGCGACCGGCCAGGACGGCGAGCGTCTGGAGCGGGCCGAGGCCCTGTGGCAGCAGCTGTTGCACGGGCTCGCCGCCCGCTGAACCCTCAGTCGTTCCCGGACGGCCGCACGGGATCGTGCTCCTTGCCGTGGTCCATCCCGCCGTGGCGGCGTAGGAACGTGGTCGTGCGGCGGGCGAAACGCCAGCCGTCGTCGGTGCGGACGTAGTCGTCGTCGTACCAGGCCAGGCGCATGTCGTGGGTGCGCTGGTCGACGAACACATAGTGCTGTGACCCGGTTCCGGTGTCGCCGTCGACCTCGACGAGGGGTGGGTTGACGATGAGTTGGCCCCGGGGGGCAGCTCGCAGCAGGTCGGGGAACTGGTCCATCGGGTAGTCGGTGTTGAAGGCGTGGTAGATCGCGTCGGGGGTGAAGAGGTCGACCAGCTCGTCGAACTCGCCGCGGCTGAGGTGTTGGGCGTAGCGGGTGGTCAACTCCTGGAGGGCGAGCTGGTCGTCGATCGAGGCAGGCATGGCACTCCTGGGCGCGGTGAGCGGGTGAGAACTACGATAGTCGAATCGGTAGAGGCACGTTCTCGCCGGAGGAGGACCGCACATGATCGACGCCCCCGTCTTCGGACCCATGAGCCATCCCGATCCGGTCGGGCTCCATCGGGTGCTCGAGGCCACGGCCGACCAGCGACCCGACGCAGTGGCCCTCCGGTCCGGCGACGACGAGTGGACCTTCGCCGAACTCGATTCGCGGGCCGACGCGGCCGCGGCATGGCTGACCGAACGGGGAGTCGGCCGGGGCGATCGGGTGGCCATGATGGCCGGCAACCGGCCCGAGTTCGTGATGGTGGTCTTCGGCGCTCTCAAGCTCGGGGCTGCCGTGGTGATGGTGAGCCCGGCATGGAAGCAGACGGAGGTGCGACACGCGTTCTCGCTGACCGACCCGTCGCTGGTCGTCTGCGACGGCGCCACCCCTGAGGTCCTCGACGGGCTGATCGCAGCCGATCGTGTCGTCCATCTCGACGAAAATCAGGTGTCGGCCGAGCTCGCCGCCCGTCGCGACGGTCGTCCCGACGTGGCGGTCGACTGGGCGCACACGGAAGCGGTGCTCGTCTTCAGCTCGGGCACGACCGGGATGCCCAAGGCGGTCCGGCATCTGCACGGTTCGCTCGAGGTGGCCACAACCCACTGGGTCTCCGCCCTCGGGCTCGGGCCCGACGACCGCATGCAGGTCGCCACCCCGCCGTTTCACATCCTCGGACTGCTCAACCTCTTGGCGGCGGCGTCGGCGGGCGCGTCGGTGCGCCTCCACGCCCGTTTCGACCTCGAGGCCCTGCTCCACCACATCGAGGCCGACGGCATCACCCTCGAGATGGCCGTGGCGCCCATCGCGCTGGCCATGGCCGATCACCCCGACCTCGAGCGCTACGACCTCTCCACCCTGCGCTACATCATGTGGGGCGCCACGCCCGTCACCGAGAGCGTGGCCCGCCGGGTGACGGCGCGCACCGGCGTGGAGTTCCTGCCCGCCTACGGCGCCAGCGAGGTGCCGGTGATCACCGCCAACCACGTCCGCCACCCGGAGACCTGGCGGCTCGATTCGGCCGGCGTGCCCATCCACGACCTCGACCTGCGGGTCGTCGACCTCGAGTCCGGTGCGGAGCTGCCCGCGGGCAGCACCGGGGAGATCCAGGTGCGCAGCCCGTCGATGATGGCGGGCTACCTCCCCGAGGAGGCGAACGTCGACGCGTTCGACGACGGCTGGTACCGCACCGGCGACGTCGGTTGGGTCGAACCGGAGGGATGGCTGCACCTCACCGATCGGGTGAAGGAGATGATCAAGGTCAAGGGGTTCCAGGTCGCGCCGGCCGAGGTCGAGGCCGTGCTGCACGGGCATCCCGACGTGGTCGACTGTGCGGTGTTCGGCGTGCCCGACGAGGCCGCCGGAGAGGCAGTCGTCGGGGCGGTGCAACTCCGTCCCGGGGCGACGGTCGACGCGAACGCGTTGTCGGCCCTGGTGGCCGACGGGCTCGCGAGCTACAAGAAGCTCTCGGCCCTCCACATCATCGACGAGATCCCCCGTCTGCCGTCGGGGAAGGTCCTGCGCAGGGTGCTGCGCGAACAGCTGACCCTCTGACGGGGCCGGCGTTCAGGCGCTGGGGGAGTGGTGGTCGCGCCGCGCGTAGATCTCCCGCGGGTCGCGGTCGGCCCACCCGGCCCGTGCTTCGGCCGAGACGTTGATGATTCCTGCGAAGTCGCCCACCGGCACCGTGTGGGTGACGACCGGGCCGCCGCTCGGCACGGAGTGGAGCTGGAACGCCGGTGGTTCGAGTACGAACAGCGAGTTCGACGACGGGGTGGGCGCGAGGTCGATGGTGGTCTGTTGGGCGGTGGAGGGGCACACCGACGCCGGGACGCCGGCGACCACGGTCTGGATGGGCCGGTGGACGTGGCCGCTGAGGATCAGCCGGGTCCCTGCGTGGTCGGCCACTGCGGCGAGTAGGCCGTCGGCCCAGCCCGCACCCTCGCCGTCGAGGAGGGCGATGCCGGTGTCGAAGGGCGGGTGGTGCACGACGATCACCGTGTCGCGGTCGGGCTGCTCGGCGAGGCGGGCCTCGAGCCAGGCGAGCCGCTCGTCGCAGAACTCGGCCATGTGGTGTTCGAGACTGGTCGAGTCGAGCACGACGATCCGGACGGGGTGATCGTCGACCGTGTACTGGACCCACCCACCGGAGAGCGGCGCCGGGAGGTCGAGATGGTCGGCCATGACCGCTCGGTCGTCGTGGTTGCCGATCGCGAGGATCACCGGGATCTCCGAGGTCGCGATCACCTCCGCGAACCGCGGGTACTCCTCGGGTCGGCCCTGATCGGCGAGGTCGCCCGACACGACCAGGCAGTCGGGCCGGGGTTTGAGGGCATTGATCGTGGCGATCGTCTCGGCCAGCCGCGTCGCGGTGTCGACGGTGCCGCCGCAGGTGAGCACTCCGGGGGCGCTGACGTGGGTGTCGGTGATCTGGGCGATGAGCATGGTGGTCGTTTCTCCGAGACGGTCAGTCGGGATAGGAGACGGTGAGCGACGGGGTGGTCGGCAGTGACTGGCAGGTGAGGATCCAGCCCTCGGCCACCTCGTCGGCCGACAGGACGTCGTTGACCCGCATCGTCACCTCGCCCTCGGAGAGCTCGGCGATGCACGTCGCGCAGTTTCCCGCCTGGCACGAGAACGGTGGATTGAGTCCGCCCCGTCGGGCGGCCTCGAGGATCGTCTCACCCGGGTGATGCTCGAGGGTGTGGGTCGCGCCCGCCAGGGTCAGACGCAGCGCACCCATCGTCGCTGCCGTCTCGGTGGGGGCCGGTGCGGGCGCAGCGGCGGCGTCGGCGTTGACGAAGCGCTCGGTGCGCAGCAGGGCGGGATCGTGGCCGAGATCGACGAGCGTCGACTCGACCAGGTCCATGAACGGCGTGGGGCCGCACAGGTCGACGGCCGCATCGAGCCGACCGTCGAGGACGCGGCCGATGTCGTCGGGACCCAGGAACCCGGCGACGTCGTCGTGGTGGTGGACGAGTTCGAAACGGTCGGGGTGGGCGGCGGCGAGCGCAGCGAGCTCCCGGCCGAGGATGACCGATTCCGCGTCGCGGTTCGCGAACAGGAGGTGGACCGATCGCCCGGTGGTGTGCAGGGCCGATTTGGCGATCGAGGCGACCGGGGTGATGCCGCTCCCGCCGGCGAAGGCGACGATCGGTCGGTCGTCGTCGGGATCGAGACAGAAGCGGCCGGCGGGTGGGGTCGCGAGCACGACGGCGCCCGGTCCGACCGTGTCGATCAGGTGGTTCGAGACGGTGCCGCCGTCGACCCGCTTGACCGTGGTCCGGAAGACCTCGTCGACGTCGGGCGAACTCGACATCGAGTAGCACCGGAGGTGGTGCTCGCCGTCGATCTCCACCTTGAAGGTGCAGTACTGCCCGGCCGCATAGGCGAAGTTCGCCCGTTCGTCGGCGGGGACGTCGAACACGAAGGATCGCGCGTCGGTGGTCTCGTCGATCACGTCGAGCACGGTGAGCGGGACGAAGCGCGGCGCCGGGTTCGTCGTGGACAAGATGCCTCGGTTCATCGCTGGAAACTTCATCGCTGGAAACCCAGTGAGAATGACATTATCGTCTGAGGAGAACGGGTTCAACGCTCAGGGGGATGATGGACACGCGGTTGACGGCCGACCAGGCCGAGTTGTTCGACACGGTACGACGTCTCACCGCGGACCTCGCCGCGACGACCGTGGTCGACCTCGACGACGAGGTTCGCCGGGGCCGGCTCGTGGACGCCCTGACCGCCACGGGCGTTCGGGAGCTGCGCGACCGGCACGACGGCGTGCCGCTCGCCTCGGGTGTGGAGGCTGCGCTCGTGGCCGAGGCCCTCGGCGGCGCCGTCGCCGATGTGGCCTACCTCGGGCCGTTGCTCGCCGGCGACCTCCGGGCGCGGGCCGGACTGGCGTCCGATGGCGCTCGGGCGACGGTGGCGCTCGACGCCGACCTGGCCGGCCTCGCCGTGGCCGTCGACGGTCGCCTGGCCGCCGACGCCGTGGCGATCGATGCCGCCGGGGCAACCCATGCGCTCGTCACCCGACTCGACGAGCACGGCGCCGTCGGCCTCGCCCACGTGGCGCTCCCCGCTGACGCCGCCGACATCAGTACCGACATCACCCGTCGGGTCGTCCGGCTCGAGGCCGGTCGCGCCGCCGCCCCGGTCGGTGGCGAGTTGACGGCCGAATCGTTGCAGGCGTGGAGGGCGCTGGGGTTGGCCGTGGCGGCTGCCGACGCCGTCGGGGCCATGCGGGGCGCCGTTCGGCTCGGGGTCGACTATGCCGCGGAACGGCGACAGTACGGCGCCCCTGTCGGCTCGTTCCAGGCCGTCCAGCACCTGCTGGCCGACGCCCACTCGCTGGTCGAGGGCGCGCTGTCGATCAGCCGCCACGCCGCTTGGGCGGTCGACGAGCTCTCGCCGACCGAAGCCCTGCGAGCCGCGTCGTCGGCGGCCGCCTACGCCGGACGCGCCCAACGCACCGTCGCGGAGACCGTCGTGCAGGTCCACGGGGGGATCGGCAACACGTGGGAGTGCATGGCCCACGTGTTCCTGCGCCGCACGATGCACGACGACGCCCTGTTGGGCAGCGCCGAGGCGTTGCTGACCGAACTGGCCGATCCGGCCGGATGGACTCTCGCCCGCACCGGAGGCACCGATGGACTTTCGTGACTCGCCCGAGGAGGCCGCCTTCCGGACGCGTCTGCGCGACTGGTTGGCGACCAACAACCCCGGCCTTCCGCCGTCGTCCACCGACGACGAGTACTGGGCCCGGCAGGCCGAATGGCACGTGGCCCTCTTCGAGGCCGGCTTCTTCGCGCTGACCTGGCCGCGCAAGTGGGGCGGGCACGAGTTGGACCCGATCTACGAGGTGATCGTCGACGACGAGGTCGCCCGGGCCGGCGCGCCGCCCCGTCCGAGCCTCGGCTATCTCGTGCAGGGCATCTCCCGTTTCGGCACCGAGGCCCTCTGCGACCGTTTCATCCCCGGCCTCCTCGACGGCTCCGACCGATGGTGTCAGGGGTTCAGCGAGCCCGATGCCGGGTCCGACCTGGCCGCGCTGCGCACCACCGCGACGCTCGACGGCGACGAATACGTGATCGACGGCCACAAGGTATGGACCAGCTACTCCGACGTCGCCGACTGGTGTCTGTTGTTGGCCCGGACCGACCCCGACGCTCCGAAACACAAGGGCATCAGCGCCTTCGCCCTCCCGATGGACCAACCCGGCGTCGAGCGGCGCCCGCTGCCGATGATCAACGGCATCGGCAACGAGTTCGGCGAGGTCCTCTTCGACGGGGCACGCGTGCCCGCCGCGAACATGATCGGCGAGCCCGGCCGGGGATGGGCCCTGGCCATGACGATCGTGAGCTTCGAGCGGGAGCCGGCCACGCTCGGCTACGTCTCGCGCTACCGCAAGACCGTCGACCATCTGCAGGCGGCCGTCGCCGAAGATGCCGACGCGTTCCGTGAGGACCAGCGGCGGGAGGTCGCCTGGGCCGACGTGCAGGCCGAGATGCTGCGCCACCATGTGGCCCGGCGGCTGTCGGAGCGGCTCGACGATCCCGACGCCGGCGCCGACGGCTCGGTCGACAAGCTGCTGATGACGTGGGTCGAGCAGGCGGTCGGCCATGCTGCGCTGGCCGTGTCGCCGAACGCGCCGGTCGACCGCAGCGACAACGACCTGAAGACCTACCTCTACAGTCGCTCGCAGAGTGTGATGGGCGGCACGTCCCAGATCCAGAAGAACATCGTCGCCACGCGAGTCCTCGGGCTCCCGACCAGCTGAAGGAACGCGACCCATGTACGACGCACTACCCGAAGAAGTCATCGTGGAGATCGACGGTCCAGTCCGGATCGTGCGCATCAATCGACCCGATGACCTGAACGCGGTCAACCCGGGCGTCCATCGTGGTCTCGCCGAGGTGTGGCCCCTGATCGACGCCGACCCCGAAGCGCGGGCTGCAGTGATCACCGGCAACGGGCGCGCCTTCTCGGCCGGCGGCGACTTCGCCCTCCTCGAAGCGATGGCGAACGACCACGACGTGCGCCGGCACGAGATCGAGATCGGGCGGCAGTTGGTGCTCAACATGATCCACGCCCGGGTGCCGGTCGTCGCCGCGGTCAACGGGCCTGCGGTCGGTCTCGGATGCAGCCTCGTCGCGCTGTCCGACGTGGTCTACATGGCGGAGTCGGCCCATCTCGCCGACCCGCACGTCGTCGTCGGCCTCGTCGCCGCCGATGGCGGGCCGATCACGTGGCCCCTGATGACCAGCCTCCAGTTGGCGAAGGAGTTCGCCTTCACCGGAGACCGCATCAGTGCCGCTCGTGCCGCCGAGATCGGTCTCGCCAACCATGTCGTGGCCGAAGGCGACGACGTGATGGCGGTCGCCACCGAGGCGGCGCACCGACTCGCCGGTCTGCCGCAGCAGGCGACGGAGGCCACGAAGCGGGTCATGAACATCCATCTCGAACGGGCCGTCCTGGCCACGCTCGACTACGCGATGGCGGCCGAATCGGCAACCTTCGACTCGGACGACCTCCGGGCCAATCTCGAGAGAATGCGGCGATGAACGGCAGCGATGCAGGCGAGCGCCTGACGATCATCTCCGCCGACACGCACGGAGGGGCCGACCTCCTCGGCTACAAGCCGTATCTCGCGTCGAAATGGCACGACGAGTTCGACCGCTGGGCACCGACGTTCGAGTCGGCCTGGACCGATGCCGACGATGACGACTTCCATCTCAACTACGACAGCGACCGCCGTCTCGCCGCCCTCGAAGCCGATGGCATCTCCGCCGAGGTGGTGTTCCCCAACACCTATCCGCCCTTCTTCCCGGGCAAGTCCCTCACCGGGTCGCTCCCGTCCACGGCCGAGGAATTCGACCGGACATGGGCCGGACTGTCCGCCCACAACCGCTGGCTCGTCGACTTCTGCACGCAGGTACCCGGTCGTCGCAAGGGCGTGATCCAGATCCTGCCGAACGACGTCGACGTCGCCGTCGCCGAGGTGCGCTGGGCGGCTGAGCAGCCGGAGATCTGCGGCGCTCTGCTGGCTTCGGTGCCACCGAACACGATCGACCCGCTGTACTCCCCGCGCTACGACGCGCTCTGGGCCACGCTCGTCGACGTCGGGATGCCCCTCGTCACCCATGCCGGCAGCGGTGCGCCGGCGCTGCCCGACGATCCGGCGTCGATGCCGATCACGATCTACGAATATGCGTTCTGGAGTCACCGCACGATCTGGCACCTGGTCTTCGGCGGCGTGTTCGAGCGGTTCCCCGACCTCGACTTCGTCATCACCGAACAGGGTGGATGCAAGTGGCTGGGAATGCTGTCGGCCGCCCTCGACGCGAAGTTCGACGCCCTGACCGACCCCAAGAAGCGAACGGTGAAGTTCGACAACACGGCCATGACCGAACGGCCGATGCGGCCGAGCGACTACATCCGTCGCAACTGCTGGCTCGGCGCCAGCTTCCTCCAGGTCTTCGACGTCCCCCACCGCCACGACGTCAACGTCGAGCGCGTCATGTGGGGGTCGGACTTCCCCCACCGGGAGGGGACCACGCCCTACACGCGCGAGGCGCTACGGGCGGGAATGCACGACGTGCCGGTCGACGAGATTCGCTCGATCGTGGGTGGCGCGGCGGCCGGCCTGTACGGGTTCGACCTCGCCGCGCTGGCACCCGTCGCCGATCGGGTCGGTCCGACGGTGGAGGAGATCGCGACACCGCTCGACGTCATTCCCGACGACGCGACGACCTACGCGTTTCATCCCGAGTACCAGGCCACCTACTGACCGACCCGGCGGGTCAGAGATCGACGGCGCGGGGCACGACGCCCGCAGCGATGAGCTGTCGCCCCAGATCCTGGGTGATGAGGCCGGTGGTGCCGTAGAGCCCGTCGAGTTCGATCACGGCGAACAGATAGCGGTGGAAGTCGTGGTCACGGGTGAACCCGATGCCGGCGAGCACCTGCTGGCAGTGGCGCCCGGCGTCGGCAGCGGCACGACCGGCCACCACACGAGCGAGATCGACGGTGAGCGGCGTCGGGTCGTCGTCGGCGGCCCCCAGCGCCGCGGCGGCCCCTTCGATCGCCACGTGCGTCTCGGCCAACTTGTGACGCACGGCTTGGAACGACCCGATCGGGCGCCCGAACTGCACCCGGTCGACCGCGTGCTGGCGGGCCAGGCCCAGCATGCCCGCCGCCAGACCGTGGAGCTGATGGGCCAGGGCGTGGCGGGCGGCGGTCACCGCGGCCGACAGCACGTCGCCGTCGACCGGGGTGAGATCGGCGGCGGTGAGGTCGCCGTCGACCCGTACGGGTGACCATCGGGTGTCTCCCGTCGGGGGGTCGGCCACCAGCCGGTCGGCCGGGACGGTCGCGAGCCCGTCCGCACACACGACATGGACGACGTCGGCCTCGTGGATCCGCTGTCCGGCGACGCCGATCAGCCCGCTGTCGTCGCGGCCCACCGGCGACGCGCGGCCCCACGCCGGGTGCACCAGCGCCGCGCCGGCATCGGCGCCGAGCGCGCAGCCGACGACATCGTCGAGCACGTCGGCTGTCGCCGCGGCAGCGCCGAGTCGCCCGAAGACCACGCCGACGGCGTCGATCGGCTCGGCCGCGAGCATGTCGCCCCACCCGAGGGCGTCGAGGGCGGCGTCGTTGATGCTCGATGGTGCGGCGGGGTCGATCGCCGCGGCGACGCTCGCGGACAGGAGCTCTCGGTCGTCGGTGTCCATCACTCGTCTCCGAGATCGAGGAGACGGCGGGCGATGATGTTGCGCTGGATCTCGCCGGTACCGCCGTAGATCGACGCCGCCCGGGAGTAGAGGAACTCGTCGCGCCACCGTTCGTCGTGCACGTTCTCGGGCAGCGCCACCCGCCGGGGCGCGAGCGCTCGGGCGACATCGAAGATCTTCTGCTCGGCCGTGGCGACGAGCACCTTGTCGACCGAGGTCTCGGGCCCGAGGGTCTCGCCCCGGTCGAAGCGGCGCACGGTGTTGCGGGAGCAGCAACGAAGGGCGTGGAGCTGGGCGAAGGCCTCGCCGACGAGGGCGGCGCTGTGGTCTTCGGTCGGGGCATCGGCCACGACAGCCTGTAGACGCGACTGGAGGAAGGCGGTGCGGTGCCAGAAGGCGGTCGATCGCTCGAAGGGGAGGAGGGCCATGGCCACCGCCCACCCGCCGTCGACCGCTCCGACCCGTCGGGCGTCGGGGATCACGACGTCGTCGAAGAACACCTCCGCGAACTCGTCGGATCCGCTCATGATCGACAAGGGACGCACGGTCAGGCCGGGCGTGTTCATGTCGACCAGGAACGCGGTGATCCCGCGATGGCGCGACTCCGGAGTGCCGGTTCGGGTGAGCAGCAGACAGCGCTCCGCGAACTGGGAGAGCGACGTCCACACCTTCTGCCCGTTGACGATCCACTGCTCGCCGTCGGGTCGCGCCCGACAGGCGAGCGACGCGAGGTCGCTTCCCGTGCCCGGTTCGGAGAAGCCCTGACTCCACATCTCCTGACCCGACAGCAGTCGGGGCACGAACTCGGCGGCGAGTTCGGGGGAGGCGAAGTCGATGAGTGTCGGCGCCAGCGTTTCGGTCATGGAGAAGAACCCGGAGACGACGAGATCGCGTTCGACCACTTCCTCGCCCACCACGGCTCTCAGCGCGGCGGGACCGCCGCGTCCCCCGGCGGACTCCGGCCAGCCCCAACCCATGAATCCGGCGTCCCACAGCAGACGCTTGACCCGGTTGAGTTGGGTCATCTGCTCGGCAAGGCTGCCGGCGCCCTCGTAGGGCGGCGCGATCTCGTCGGCGTGTGCGTCGAGCCAGGCGACGAGATCGGTGCGGAGCTCGCCGATCGATGGGGGAGAGGCGGGAGACGTGCCCACGTCAGCCGAGCGAGGCCGCGAGCTCGGCCGCGGCCGCGGCCTGCTCGAGCACGATGTTGCCGAAGTACTCGTGCATCGGATTGCTCGAGGTGCCGTTCACGAAGCGAGCGTAGGAGGGCTCGAGGATGGCCGCCATCTTGAAGCGGGAGAGCACCAGTGTGTAGGGGAGGTCGTCGGCCGAGCGGCCGCTGACCCGCTCCCACTCGGCGACGAGGTCGGCCCGGTCGGGCATGCCGTTGTAGTCGGCGTAGCCGCGCTGCGTGCGGTCCTCGTCGGCGTCGGGCCACCCCATCACCACCCAGGCGAGGTCGATCAGCGGGTCGCCGATCGTGCCCATCTCCCAGTCGATGATCGCGGCGAGCCGGGCCGGTGCCCCGTGGCGGAACATCACGTTGGCGAACTGGTAGTCGCCGTGCATGATCCCGGGCTCGTAGTGGGCCGGCTTGTTGTGGCGCAGCCACTCCGCGGCCTCGTCGAAGCCCGGGATGTCGCGGAAGCGGTGCTTCTCCAGATGGGAGGACCAACGATCGGCCTGGCGTTCGTGGAAGCCGTCGGGGCGGCCGAGCCCCTCCAGGCCGACGGCCTTCCAGTCGACCCGGGCGAGCTTGGCGATGCCGCGGATCAGCTCGTAGGCCAGCTCCGGTCGTGCGTCCATGTCCTCGTCGAAGGGCGGTGGCCAGGCCTTCAGCTGCATCACCGAGAACCCGTCGACCAGCTCGCTCATGTAGAACCATGCGCCGGCGACGGCGGGGTCGTCGCACGCACCGAAGACCCGTGGGTGAGGCACGTCGGTGTGGCCGAGCGCCTCGAGGATCTGGAACTCGCGCATCATCGTCGAGTTGCGCTCGGCGGCGAGCTCGACCGGGGGGCGGCGGAGGATGAACTGTTCGCCGCCGCGGTCGACCTGCAGGATCAGGTTCGACGCGCCGCCGCCCATGACGGCCAGGTCGGGGAGTTCGCCCTCGCCGGGGAGGCCCTGGGCGTCCATCCATCGGGCGAGCGCTGCGACGTCGATCTCGCCGGTCGGGTCGGTGCTCACTGGTTGGCCGCCTCGATCTCGAGCAGACCGGCGAACTTCTCCCGGGCGGCGGCGCGGCGAGCGGGGAGGTGCTCGCTGGGCCACAGTCCCTCGACGGGGGAGTAGCGCTTGAGCAGCTGGCGGGCGACCGTCACCTGGTGGACCTCGGTCGGGCCGTCGGCGATCCCCAGCGCCGGCGACGCGAGGAACATGTTGCCGATCGGCATCTCGTTGGACATCCCGAGCGACCCGTGGAGATGGAGGCAGCGGTAGACGACGTCGTGCAGCGTGCCGGGAGTGGCCGCCTTCACCGCGGCGATCTCCATGCGGGCACCGTCGGTACCTTTCTCGTCTGCCACCCAGGCGGCGTGCAGGACCTGGAGGCGGAAGCGGTGGAGGATGCCCCACGCGTCGGCGATCTGTTCCTGCACCACCTGCTTGCGGGAGAGCGACTCCCCCTGGGTCCGCCGGCTGAGCGCCCGCTCACACATCATGTCGATCGCCCGTTGGCACACGGCGACCGAACGCATGGCGTGGTGGAGGCGGCCGCCGGACAGCCGGGTCTGCGCGATCGTGAACGCCTGACCCTCGCCGCCGAGCAGGTTGTCGGCCGGCACCCGACAGTCGGTGAAGCGGATGTAGCCGTGGGTTCCGTCGTCCTCGTCGTCGCCGATGAGGCCGACGTTGCGAACCAGGTCCATGCCCTCGGTCCCCTTGGGGATCAGGAACATCGAGGCGCCCTTGTGGATCGCGACGTCGGGGTCCGTGACGGCCATGGCGATCACGAACGACGCGTAGCGGTAGTTGCTGGCGAACCACTTCTCGCCGTTGAGGACCCACTCGTCGCCGTCGCGCACGGCGGTGCACTCGAACTGGCCGGGGTCGGAGCCTGCTTGCGGTTCCGTCATCGCGTAGGTGGAGCAGATGCGACCGTCGAGGAGGGGCTCGAGGAACTCGCGCTTCTGTTCGTCGGTGCCGTAGTGGGCGAGGATCTCCGCGTTGCCCGAGTCGGGGGCCTGGGTGCCGAACACGCTCGGCGCCCAGCTCGAGCGGCCCAGGATCTCGTTGAGCAGGCCCAGCTTCACCTGGCCGTAGCCCTTCCCGCCGAGGTGCGGGCCGAGATGGCAGGCCCACAGGTCGTTGGCCTTCACCTGCTCCTGGAGCGGGCGGACCACCCGCTCGTGAGCGGGGTGGGTCTTGTCGTAGACCGGTTCGTTGCCCAAGAGGGCGTCGAGTGGCTCGACCTCCTCGGCCACGAACTCGCGCACCCAGTCGAGCTTGGCCTGATACTCCGGCTCGGTCGAGAAGTCCCAGCTCATGATGTCCCCTTGTTCGGTGGCGAATCCGTGCCGGAAATGTAGTTCTCCATCGGTGGAAATGCCAGTTCTTCATGCAGTGAAAGGGGTCTCTGGTGAGAACGTTGCTCTCCATCAGTGAAAGTTTGACTTCCGTTCGCCGAGCGGGTGGGTTACGATCTCGACGCGCCAGCCGTGGCGCGCGACCTTCCAAGGGGGACGTGTCAATGAAACCGCACCGTACGAGTTCGAGGATGCTCGCCGCACTGATCGCCGTGTTGGCCATGATCGCGGCAGCCTGTGGCGACGACGACGGCGGCACCGACGCCGAGTCGACGACCACGACGTCGACCACCACCACCGAGGCGCCACCCGACGACGGCGGCGACGAGACGACGACCACCACCACCGAAGCAGTCGAGGAGGTCGTCCTGACCGACTCGGCACCCGGCGTCACCTCGACCGCGATCAAGATCGGCGTGCCCTACAGCGACGTGACCGCCATCGGTTGGGAGCCGAGCCACGAGGCCGAGGTCATCTGGCAGGTCGCCGCCGACACCATCAACGCGCAGGGAGGCGTGCTCGGTCGCGACATCGAACTCGTGATCATCGGCGTGGATCCGACCGACAGCGTCGCCCAGGACGAGGCGTGCGTGATCCTCACCGAGGACGAGATCGTGTTCGCCGCCATGGGAGTGATCCGCAACGAAGCACCGCTCTGCTACACCGAACAGCATGACACCATCGTGATCAACACGTTCCAGACCCAGCCGGAGACGTTCGACCGCTCGGTCGCTCCGATGATCGGCTTCCTCCCGCTCGCCTCGCGTGCGGCCGAGGCGCAGCTGGCCACGCTGATCGAGTCCGGCCTGCTCGAGGGTCGCAAGGTCGCCCTGTCGGCCGCCGCGGCCACGGTCGAGACCGCCGACCTGATGCAGGAGATCCTCGAAGCCGCCGGCGTCGAGGTGGTTGCATCGACCAACTACGCGAGCCCGAGCTCCGACGTGCCTGCGATCGACGCCGAGATGGACCTCAACGTCGAGATCTGGCGCACTGCGGGGGCCGACACGGTGATTCCCGTTCCCGGCGCGTCGGTGGCCACGACCGGTGCCCTCTCCCGCAACGCCTGGGACGGCTTCTATGTCGTCACCGATGCGCCCGGCACCGATCTCGGCCTGCTCGACGGCTTCGGCTACTCGGCCGACGCGCTGACCGGGTCGGTCGCCATCGTGTCGCCCGACGAGGCCGACCTCTACGAGGCCGACCAGGCCGGGGTCAAGGAGTGTGTCGACACCTTCGACAACGCCTTCGACGACGATGCGCCCGTCGTTATCCGGCCCGACGACGCCACGACCGATGTCGTGGGGCTGATCGTGCGGTCGTGTTCGGCCCTGGAGCTGTTCACGCTCATCGCCGAAGCCGCCGGCCCTGATCTCACCAACGAAACGTTCGACGCAGCGGCCGACGCGATGGGCGAGTTCACGGTCACCGGCGTGCTCGCCGGTTCACTCGGCCCCGGCAAGCGTGACTATGTCGACGCTGCGGCTGCGTTGTACGAGTTCGACGACGCCGAGCAGCGGTTCGTCCTCTCGTAGGCCGCCTTCGTGTGAGACCGAGAGGCCCGCCGGAAACGGCGGGCCTCTCGTCGTTCTCCGGGAGGAAGGCCGTCAGTCGGCCTGCCGGGACTCCCGCTCGAGCTGCGCGGCGTCGACGGTGGTGGCGCCCGGCGTCGTGAGCGTCACCGAACTCATCGAGCCGGTCCACACGAACGGGGTCGAGTAGTCGTCGCACACCGGGAACCCGGCGTCGCGGCCGAGACGAAGGCCGGTACCTCCGTTCTGCCACGAGTTCGGGATCCCCCGGTCGAGGGCGACCGACGCGACGGAGGCGTCGTCGATGAGCAGCGTGACCTCCCCGGCTTCTGTCGACGTCGGTCGGTAGCGGCAGCCGAGCGTGTGCGGCCCCGGTGCGAGGGCCTCGGTCGATTCGGCACGGAAGTGATCGCCGCTCAGACAGAAGTCGACGATGAGATGGCCGTCCTTCACGAAGACGGCCCATCCGCTCGACCAGTCGCCCATGGTGGCGATGACTCCCTCGGCGCCGGCGGCCGGCACATCGACGGCGGCGGCGATCTCGAAGCCCCGAAGCAGCACCGGGAGTGCCTCGTCGGCGATCGCGCCGGCGCCTGGTCGGTAGACCGCTCGAACGGGCACCGGGTACGCCGGCGGTGTGATCGCGGGGGCGCGGCCCGCGTAACCGTCGTCGAGCGGGAGTACGTGGTTGCGCTCCGCTTCCTCCCACCAGGCCGCCTCGAGTTCGGCGAGCTTGTCGGGCCGATCGGCCGCGAGATCGTGGGCCTCGCTGAAGTCCTCGGCTTCGTGGAACAACGACCAGCGATCCTCGGTGAAGGACCGAGAGCCTTCGAGCAGCTCGATCTCGTCGCCGTGGGCGGTGCCCACGTGGTCGGTGGTGGCCTTCCAACCGTCGAGATACATGGAGCGGGACCCCTGTACCTCGAAGTACTGCCGCTCACGGGGCGACGGCGCGTCGGCATCCGCGAACGTCGGGAGCAGGCTCGCGCCGTCGATCGGTTGTTGGTCGACGCCGTCGATCGAGTCGGGCGCGGCGATGCCGCATGCGTCGAGCACGGTCGGCATCAGGTCGACTGCGTGCGCGAACTGGGAACGCACTTCGCCGCGGGCGGCGATGCCGGCGGGCCAATGGACGATCAGCGGTGTGCGGGTGCCGCCCAGCCACGAGTAGCGCTTCCACAGACGGAACGGCGTGTTGCCGGCCCAGGCCCAACCCCACGCGTAGTGGTTGTAGGTGCGGGGCCCGCCGAGTTCGTCGTACCAGCGGAGGTTCTCCTCGACCGATTCGGGCAGCTGCTTGGTGAAGCGGTGTTCGTTGACCGAACCCACGACGCCGCCCTCGGCGCTGGCACCGTTGTCCGACGAGAGCATGATGATCGTGTTGTCGAGTTCGCCGATCGTGCGGAGATGCTCGATCACCCGTCCGATCTGGGCGTCGGTGTGGGAGAGGAATCCGGCATAGACCTCGTGCATGCGAGCGAACAGCCGGCGGGCATCGTCGTCGAGGGTCTCCCACTCCTGGACCCATGGCGGACGGTCCGTCAGGGTGGTGCCGTCGGGGACGATGCCGGTGTCCAGCTGACGCGCGAAGGCGCGTTCGCGCCACCGTTCCCAGCCGTCGTCGAAGGCGCCGCGGTAGGGCTCGACCCACTCGCTCGGCACGTGGTGCGGCGCATGGGTGGCGACCTCGGCGTAGTAGCACATGAACGGTTTGTCGGGAGCGGCGTGCTTCTGGTCGGTGATGGCGCGGATGGTCTGATCGGCGATGTCGACGCTGAAGTGGTAGTCGGGATCGACCGTCTCGGGCGGATCGAGAAATCGATTGCCGCTCACCAGATTGGGTGTCCAGAAGTTGGTGCCGCCGTGGAGCACGCCGTAGTGCTGCTCGAAACCGAGTCCGCTCGGCCAGCGGTCGAAGGGCCCGGCTGCGCTGCGTTCTCCCCGCGGGGTGAGGTGCCACTTGCCCATGGCCATGGTGGACCATCCCTCGTCACGCAGGACCCTCGGCAGGGTTGCTGCCGACTTCGGTATCCGGGCCGTGTACCCCGGGAAGCCCATCGACATGTCGGCCAGGAACCCCATGCCCACGGCGTGATGGTTGCGTCCGGTCAACAGGCACGCTCGGGTCGGGGAACACAGCGCGGTGACGTGGTAGCGGTTGTAGGTGAGCCCGCCCGCCGCCAAGGCGTCGATGTGGGGCGTTGCGATGTCGGACCCGTAGCGTCCGATCTGGGCGAAGCCGGTGTCGTCGAGCACGATCATCAGCACGTTGGGAGCCCCGCGCGGTGCCCGAGGCAGCGTGGGGTGCTCAGGGGTCGACTCGGCGACCGTGAGGCGAGCGTCGGCGGCCACGGTCAGGCGGTCCCGTACTTGCGGAAGTCCCAGCTGGTGAGCTTCTCGGGCGTCACCTTCAGCCAGGCATGGCCACCGTCGTAGACGAATTCGTCGCGGCCCATGTACTTGCGGGCGAAGCCGAGCTCCGGCGCCGTGAGTCGGTCGTCGGGTTCGCCCGTGCGGGGAACCTCACCGACGGTCTCGACCCGCCCCTCGATCGTCACGCCCCGGAGCTCGCCGAAGCTGTCGCCGCCGTCGACGATGATGCTGACGCGGGGATCGCGCACGACGTCGGTGAACCGCTGGCTCTTCACCACGGAGTTGATCCAGACTGCGTCGCCGTCCCACAGGTACCAGAGCGCGGTCGTGTGGGGCCGACCGTCGGCGCCGATGGTTGCCATCCGGCAGACCTGCTCGGACTCGAGGAACGCGTCGCGTTCTTCCGGTGTCATGGCGATCCGGCGGCCTCGTCGTTGCTCTTTCATGGCGTCTCCTGTGCGTGGCGGTGCTGAGAACACTATTCTCTCAGAGAGAGAGCGCCCTATTCTCCCGGGCCGAAAGGTTGCACAATGGCAGTGAACGCCGAGGACCTGATCCTGATCAGCGTCGACGACCACATCATCGAGCCACCGGACCTGTTCGACGGTCATCTCCCCGAGAAGTACCGGGCCGACGCGCCCCGGATCGTTCGCCGCGACGACGGGGCCGACGTGTGGCGGTTCGGCGAGGTCGAGGTCCCCAACGTGGCGCTCAACGCCGTCGCCGGTCGCCCCAAGGAGGAGTACGGCGTCGAGCCCCAGTCGCTCGACGAGATCCGCCCCGGCACCTACCAGGTCGACGAGCGGGTGAAGGACATGAACGCCGGCGGTCTGCTCGCGTCCATGAACTTCCCGTCGTTCCCCGGCTTCGCGGCACGGCTGTTCGCCGTCGACGATGAGGACTTCGGCCTGGCCCTTGTCCGGGCCTACAACGACTGGCACATCGACGAGTGGTGCGGGGCCCATCCCGGTCGCTTCATCCCGATGGCTCTCCCGGTCATCTGGGACGCCGAGAAGTGCGCTGCCGAGGTTCGACGCAACGCCGAGAAGGGGTGCCACTCGCTCACCTTCACCGAGAACCCTGCGGCGCTCGGCTACCCGAGCTTCCACAACGAGTACTGGGACCCGCTGTGGCGGGCGTGCTGCGACACCAGCACTGTGCTGTCGATCCATCTCGGATCCTCCGGCCAGCTCGCCTTCCCCGCGCCGGACTCACCGCCCGACGTGATGATCACGTTGCAACCGATGAACATCCAGTCGGCGGCGGCCGACCTTCTGTGGTCGCGGGTCCTGAAGAACTTCCCCGACCTACGCATCGCGCTGAGTGAGGGCGGCACGGGTTGGGTGCCTTACTTCCTCGAGCGGGTCGACCGGACCTACGACATGCACCGCCTCTGGACCGGGCAGGACTTCGGCGATCGCCTCCCGTCCGACGTCTTCCGAGAGCACTTCCTGACCTGCTTCATCTCCGACCCCGCCGGTGTGCGACTCCGCAACGAGATCGGGATCGACAACATCTCGTGGGAGTGCGACTACCCGCACTCCGATTCGATGTGGCCGGACGCGCCCGAGGAACTCGCCGGCCTGTTCTCCGAGGAGCAGGTCGATGCCGCCGACATCGCCAAGATGACGCACGAGAACGCCATGCGTTGGTACGAGTTCGATCCCTTCGCCCACGTGCCCCGTGAGCAGGCCACCGTCGGTGCGCTGCGCGCCGCCTCGGCCGGGCACGACGTGTCGATCCAGTCCCGCTCCACCCGCGAGAAGCTGACGCCCGAACAGGTCAAAGCTCGCTGGGACACGATGGGCGAGGGCGCGGCGGGCACCGGCGCGCAGGCCGCGTCGAAGTGACCGGCACGTGACCATCGACCCGGTGATCCGGTCGCTGCTCGACATGCTGCCGGCCGACGTCGAACGCTCGACCCTCGATCACCGGGAGATGCGCGAACGCCTCGAGGCATCGGTGTCGCCCGCGTCGATCGAGTTGCCTCGGGTCGAGGATCGGGTCCTCGAGGGTCCCGGCGGCCCGCTCCCGGTGCGCCTCTACTGGCCGGTCGAGTCGGCCGAGGGTCCCCGTCCCGGCATGGTGTGGCTGCACGGCGGAGGGTTCGTCATCGGCAGCGTCGCGACCGACGACGCGATGTGTCGCGAACTTGCCCGTGACGCAGGCATCGTCGTGGTGTCGGTCGACTACCGCCTTGCCCCCGAGCACCCGTTCCCCGCCGCGATCGACGACGCGATGGCGGCGACGGAATGGGTGGCGGAGAACGCCGTCGAACTGGGGATCGACCGGTCGCGCCTCGCCATCGGCGGCGGGAGTGCCGGCGGCAACCTGGCGGCTGTGACAACACTTCGGGCGCGCGACGAGGGTGGTCCGTCGCTGGCGTATCAGCTGCTGGTCAACCCGAGTTGTGACCACGATCCCGACCGCTACCCGTCGATGGTCGAGAACGCCACCGGCTACATGCTGACGGCCACCGTGATGGGATGGTTCGGCGACCAGTACCTACCGCCGGGAGCCGATCGACGCGATCCGCGGGCATCGCCGATGCAGGCGGCGTCTCTGGCCGGGCTACCGGCGGCTCAGATCGTCACGGCCGAGTTCGATCCGCTGCGTGACGAGGGCGAGGCCTATGCGTCGCGCCTGGCCGCCGAGGGGGTCGCCGTCACCTACCGTCCCTGCCCCGGCGGGATCCACGGCTTCCTCGGCTATCGGGATCGCGTCCCGTCGGCCCGCCAGGCGTTCGACGCGATGATCGGCGACGTGCGCGACGCCCTCGGCGTCTGAAGCGGGCTGACCTATACGCCCGGAGGGACGACGCGGATGTCGGTGATGCGGGTGTTCGAGCGGAGGACATCGCAGACTGCATCGGCGACGTCGGTGGGCTGCTGGATCTGCGGGTTCTCGGGCAGGTAGCCACCGGCCGCCCACATACCATGGAGCCTGGCCGCGAGATCCATGTCCCACGCGGGTGGGCTCGTCTCGGTCGGCCCGACGACGACCCGCGTCGCCCCCACGTCGGGGTGCTCGTGGTTCCATCCCTCGACGAGCTTGTCGAGGGCGGCCTTGCTCGCGGCGTAGACGACCATTCCCGGCCATGGCCGTTCCGGTGCGTTCGAGGAGATGAACACGAGGCGCCCGCCCGACGCCTTGAGGTGCGGCGCCGCGGCTCGGGTGACGGCGGCGGCGCCGAACAGGTTGACGTCGAACACGTCCGTCCAGACGGAGATGTCCATCTCGTCGAGCATGCCGATCGGGAAGATGCCGGCGACGTAGACGACCGCATCGAGGCCGCCGAGGGCGGCGGCCGCCGTGTCGACGGCGTCCATCGCGGCCTGTGGGTCGCTGATATCGCACGGTACGGCCACGCAGCCGTCGAGTCCGGCGACGATCTCGTCGAGGATCTCGCCCCGGCGGGCCGTGAACGCGACGCGGGCGCCGTCGGCCGCGGCGACCTCGCCGGTGGCGCGGCCGATGCCTTCCGACGCGCCGACCACGAGGATGCGTTTGCCGTCGAGGGTGTTGGTCATGAGGGCTCCTTGAGTTGTCGTCGGAGATCGACCTTGCGGATCTTGCCGGTCGCCGTGCGGGGGAAGTCCACGATGAGGCGCAGCTCCTCCGGCCATTTCTGGCGGGCGAACTCGGCCCGTTCGAGTTGGCCGCGGAGGTCGTCGAGCGTCAGCGGGTCGGTCCCGGGGGTGAGGCGAACCAGTGCGCACGCACGCTCGCCGAGGCGCTCGTCGGGCACGGCGACGACGGCGACCTCGGCCACGCCGGGAACATGGGCGATGATGCCTTCGACCTCGGCGGCCGAGATGTTCTCGCCGCCGCGGATGATGATGTCCTTCACCCGGTCGGTGATGGTGAGGAAGCCGTCGTCGTCGACCACGCCCATGTCGCCGGTGCGATACCAGCCCTCGGCGTCGAACGTCGCCGCGGTGAGGGCCGGATCGGTGTAGCCGGCGCAGAGGTCGGGGCCGCGGCTGAGGATCTCGCCGGGAGTGCCGGGCGACACGTCGGCACCGTCCTCGTCGACCAGTCGGATCTCGACACCGCGCAGGGGGCGGCCATCGGTGCCGTGGCGCTTCTCGGCGGCATCGTCCCACATGCCACCGGTGACGGAGGGGTGCTCGGTTGATCCGTAGGCGCGGATGATGGCAATGCCGTGGGATGCGGCGCGCTCGCCGAGTGCTTCGGGCACGGGCGCGCCACCGAGACCGATCCGGCTCATCCGCGCCGCGTGGTCCTCGGTGAAGTCGGGGTGATCGAGCAGGCTCGCGAGGAAG
>Ga0213866_10000177_pt1 | contig 53394 bp, 52 predicted proteins | sample PICome_11_FD_160079 | JGI IMG/M metagenome (GOLD analysis project Ga0213866, IMG submission 160079) | Coastal seawater microbial communities near Pivers Island, North Carolina, United States - PICO284 | ecosystem: Environmental > Aquatic > Marine > Coastal | place: USA: North Carolina...
GAGGTGGAAAGCGTCGTAGTCGTAGTGTTCGGCGTGTTAGGAGCACTGCTCGTCGTGCCAAGTCAGCACAGTTGCTTTCACATAACGAAATTGTTGAGGTTTCACCTTTACGCATTGCCGTTCGTGAATCTAGAGACTTCGGTGGTGTTTTAGTACAGCCTATTGCTGGCCGTCAATCCGCTGTTGACATGAAGGCGGCTATGTTCGCCATGTATACTGCGAAGGTTCCGGTTAATGGCGAGGTCAGCGAAAAACGTGTTGGCGTTTTTGGTAGTTCTAGCCGTGCAGGTCAGGCGGCTCAGGCGGCTGGTACAATTATTCTTCCGGGTGACATTTCAGATATTCGCAGTCCTATCCGTTCGCAGATTTACGAGACTTTGACTCCGGGTGGCGGTCGTGGGTTGCCGAGTGGCCGTCGTTTGATTCGTGGTGCTGGCCGTACTGGTAGGGGCGCACGCAACAAGTTCCGTTGTCCTCCGGGTTTCCAGAAGGGCGGCACTTTTACGAACGCACAGTTCAGTACTTGTGGCGCACAGATTTTGGGTATTCCGGGTAAAGGTGTAGGTTCGCCTTCTTCTGGCGCTCAGCGTGCTTTGGCTGCTTTGGCTAGGGATGCTTCGCTTGTGCGTGAGATTGGCGATCTTCGCAGCAACCGTAATCCTTATGATATTATTCGTGCGGCGCAGATTCCTGTAGCACCTAAGAAGGGTAGCCCAACTCGCCGCCAGATTTCAATTAACACTGTTCTTGCCCGAGCCGACGAGCAAGACTTTTCAGTTCGTGCTGTCCGTAGGGATGGCGTGATCCTTGAACCTGTTGTTTCATTGCAGGCTCTTGGTAAACTTGATGAGTTTGACGACTTGGCTGATGGTACACTGATTGATCGTTATGAGAGCGGTCAAATTGGTAAGGATATTGTTCCTGCTTTCTCTACCGGTCTTCGTGATATCTATGTTGATATTCCTGAGTCTGGTGCTGTACGTGTGAGTAGAGTTGGTGGAGAGTTGTCTCCTACCGAGGTTGAAAGTTTGCGTCGTGTGTTCCCGACTTCTTTGCGGCGTGCCGCAGACTTGCCTGATCCTAGTGCTGCTATTCGTAATTATGCGGATGGGACAGACGGTAGGTTGACTGTTGAGTTTGGTGAACTTAAAAACAACAAGTTTGAAGTTAGTGCTAGTAAGAACGAGTTGATTCGTGTTCAGACTGCTGGTGGCAAGTCGCTTACAGTTCCTCGCTGGGTGTACGAGACATTCTTGTCTCGGTCTGCTCCTCGTCGTGCAAAAGATGCGCCTGTTTACGAAATCATGTCAGAAGAGAAGGTGTCAAACCCTTTTTTCTTGTCCACCAAGACGATTACCTCTCTCACACATCGAACCGCTAACTATCACGAGTTGATTGAGGTTCGGGCTGCTATCTTTGCGGCTAACCGTGAAAACATTCAGGTAAAGCGGATTGGTGGTGGCGCACGTCGTGCTGGTGGCCGTTCTAGGGCTTTGTTTGATCCGGGCTTGAACCGTTACAGGTGTCCTCCGGGAACTCGTTATGGTGGTCGCATTGCTGACCAGTTTGGACGTAATTGTGGCTATTCTCTTCCACGTACTGTCGTGAATAGTCTTGTCGATTTGGGTATCCGTATTGAGGACGCTATGGAGAAGCGTCGTCAGCGTAGGCTGGAGCGGGGTTCTCGGCGTGAGCGTCTTGGCGCAGCAATCAAGGAAAAGTATGATAATGCTTTGAATGGTCTTGCTGATGTCATGGATAAACTTGCTAATGTTTTGGATAAGACTGAGGATAAGCGTCCGGGGAAGATTGGTCCTAGTATTGCTGAGCGTCGTAATGCTGCTCAGTTAACTGATGAAGATCGTGATTTGCTTAGTGGTGAGCCGTTGGCAGATGCGTTGGATAATTTGAAGAATGTGTTGGACGATCAGGATTTCCAGAATCCTGATATTCCTGAGATTCAGAAGGCATATAAGGCTGTTGAGAAGGCTGCTGGTTTGGAGGCTGGTCGTCTTACTGATAATCCTGCGAAGAATGAGAAAGATCGTAGTATTGGCCGTCGTATCCTTGATGCTATTGCTAACATCATGGATAGGTTGGCTGATTTTGTTGATCCTGATACTTCTCGCCGTGATCGGCGTGAGCGTCGTCCTGCTGCTTCTGCTGCACCCGCTCCTAAGACTCCTCAGGCTCCGAAGAAGTTCGATTCTCCACGTAAGCCCGAAAAACTGGACAACTTTGGTCAACTTTCTATTGGTGGTCGCCGCAAGAAGGTAGACGTTCCTGAACTTCGTGATTTGTCAGATGAGGATAAGAGTAAGTTAGATAATGCTGTTCAGTCAGAGTTTAACTTTTTGTCAGGATTCTGGGCAAGTCGTTTAAACAAGGGTATTAACGATTTCTCTGAAAAAGATATTCGTAAGTACTTAAAAGCAAACAAGAACAGCACAGATGCTCGTGTTGAGCGTCGTCGGTATAACGATTGGCTTGAACTTAACGAGTTGAAGCGTGCCCAAGATGACGGGTCGTTTGATGGAGATTACGAAGATTTCGTGGGTAGGCTTGCGCCGAACCGTCGTGATTCTATTGTAAGTTCGATCAAGCCTCCTGAAGACCCTCCGGGTGATGCTGGCGATGCGGCTGGTGCGGTAGATATAGAGACTCCTGCCGATGAGTTACCTTCTCCCGGCGTAGATTACTCTTCGCAGGGCTTCGCAAAAGCACGTGGCAGCGTCGATACGCTTGAATTTTTGAATGGTCTATCTGACGAGGACTTAGAAAACTATAAGCAGGCTCACATTGCTGAAAATTCTGCCCAGCAGGCTGCGGGTGGTCCACCTAGCAAGGTAATTGAGGACCGGATTGCACAGATTGGTCTGGTTCAGGCTATTCGTGATAAGCAGCGAGGTGTTTCTAAGCAACCGCCGACCAACAAAGACTTGTCTACAGAGGGCTTCTTTGAAGAGCGTAATAAGTTTGGCAAGCCGGTTGACAATTTTATAAAGTCTTTGACCGACGAAGAACTTGACGGATACATCGAATCTTTTGATAAGAAGAAGAACGATCCTTTTGAGCCTCCTCCATCTGCCTCAATGAAGAAAGCACGAGAGTTGCTTGGCGTGGAGCGTGAAGAACGTGACGCTAAGAATAAACAAGATGCTCTAGTTGATAACGCAGATTTAGAAATGGGTGACCCTGATCCTGATGGGTTCCATCCTGCGAGCAAGGTTGAGGACGCTGTAAACAATCCTGACCTCAATGATACCACGAATGTACCAGACAGTATCATTGACGAGAGCGCTAGCAATGTCACGGGCGTAAAGTCTACGGCAAGTAATTACAAGTATGTAGAAAACATTTATGATGATGAGCCTTTTAATGCTGAGCAGATTGGAAAAGCCAATCCAGCAACTTTGTTTGATGATCCCGATTTCGATATCAACGATCCTAAGACTCGTGTTGGCGTCCTCGTAGTAGACCGGGAGACTGGTCGTGTGATGGTGCGTCACACTAAGGACAACTTTGACGGTTATGGTTGGACATTCAGCAAGGGCGGAATCGACAATGGTGAGACTGTACATGATGCGGCTATGCGGGAGTTGTTTGAAGAAACAGGTTTGTCGGCAGACGATGTTAATGTTGTTGGTGCCTTAAATGGGTCGTATGGTGGCGGGGGCGGTAGTAAGAACTATTTCTTCATTGCTCAGGTCAGCAATGGTGCAGATAAGTTTAATATTGATGGAAACGACGAGACAGATGATCTTGTTTTTGCTGATCCTGCTGATGTGGCTAGTTTCATTGACAAAGACACCACAAATACTGTTGGTAAAGCACGTGATTTGAAGATTGCCCAAGATTTAGATTCGTGGATTACTAGTGGCGGTGTTACTGGGGAAAAGAATGAGAAGTTCCAGACTTCTGTTATCAACAACTTAAATGAGAGTTCTAGCCCGACAAAATCTTCTGGGGGTATTCCTGAAGATACACTGACTCCAACGAAGCATAAAGCATCTCTTGTACCCAATAACGATATGGTGCAAAAGTCAAAGCAGACAGATTTACCTCTTAAAAAAGTTGCTGCAACTATTGATGAGAATGATGGGGCTAAGCGAGAGGCTGCTGCACAACTGTTGGCAGACTCTGGCACTGTCGATGCTTTGAATGATCCAGAGTTCTTGTTAACCGACTTTGATGTCAACGATGAAATGTTTGACGCTATTAGCGACGGGTCAGTTAGCCGTTACGTTGAGATTCCTACGGGTGATCAGGGCATCAATGGTCAGGTCGGGTTCCCGACCAAGATGTTCCGTGATGAAGAAACCGGAAATATTTACGTTCTGAAGAAGCCCGCCCGCAACGATAAAGAGCACTTGTCTGAATCTTCAGCAGCGATTGTGGCACAAGACTTGGGACTTCCTGTTCCTGATGTGACATTTGCTGGCAACGACTACCTTGTTAGCGGTGATGCTGAAGGGCCTTATGGGCAGAAGGTTACCAAGTTTGGTGATACAACCAACCGCCCTATGATTATTCAGCATGTCGGTAACGTGTTAGACATGAACGAAGGTGGCGGGTCAACAATTAACCATAAGCAGATGGGTGCCATGCTTGCTCAGCAATATCTAATTGGTGAGCCAGATAACCACGGTTCTAACAGGGTCAACATGGTGGATGCTAACGGCAAGAAATCAGTCTTTGCCTTTGATGCTGGTAAAGCATTCATTCCCCACGACGAAAAGTTTGGTGAAGAATTCTTTGGTTCTAGGTTTGGTGAAAGCATCAAGAGTCTTCCGGCTGAAGATCGTAAGGCCATTATTGCTGAAACACAGAAAGCACTGAGCGGATTCGATGTGGAGGCTTCTCAGAAACGAATCCGGGATCAGGTTGATGCTGGCAATTTAACTGAGGAAGAGGCTGGCCGCTTGTTAGAGATTTCTGACTTTGTTGCACAACGCCACGGGGCGTGGAAGACTGCACTGGGTAAGGATTTTGCTGATGATGCTTTGACTGACGATGAGTTAGAGTCAGAACTGTCGCCGTCCATTAAGATGTTCACTCCGCCTGAATCATCTTCTAAGTTTGGTAAGATTGCTGACCCTAATGGAAATCCAACCGATCCTGATACTTATGCTGAGGGTGTTGGCCCACTGGCTTCTAAACTTTCCATTTCAGCGAATGATGTGACCAACATTCAACAGTCCTCGTCGCAGGGTGTAGTTAAGGCAATGAATAGTCCTTCGCAGATAAACAGCAAGGATGATGGCGGATATAGCCCAATGCCGGTGGTGAATGAGTTTTCGTTGGACGGTCCTGCAATTCAGGGTCAGAAAGTTTCCTTTACTGCTGGACATTTTGTAAATGAGGGCGGCGTGAACGATGGAGAGACGAAGTTTGTTAAGAATGCCGAGTTCTCTTTAAATCTTTCCCCTGAAGCACATCAGAATTTGATTGATCAGATTGACTCTAGTGATATCCCATCTTATAAAATTTCTGGCGCACAGGAAACAGTGTTTCATTTTTCTGGAACGAACTCACCTACTTTGAAGGTTGATTCGTCTATAGACGGTACGACTATTTCAAAGAGTAAGTTTGATGGTGCTGGAAGAACTACCCTTTCCTCTTCTTATGGTCCGGGGAGTGGTAATGAATTTATTCCTAGTGACGATGGCCTTGTACGGGTTGCGGATTTTGGTGATGTTAAGGTGATGGTTTACCCTGAAGTAGCCACTGGACAAGGTGGGGAGCATGGGCTAAACCGTCGTGTCCGTGTCTTTGTTGGCGGGGATACTAGGGAATCTCTAAAGGATGGCACTGCAACGCAGGCTAGCATTGAAAGCATTTTTGCTAAAATTGGCGTTGACGCTTCGCCTCCTACAGAAACACAAATCAGGGATCAGTTGGCTCGTGACTTCTTGCGACATGCCACAAAGATGGATGCAGGTAAGAATCCTTCACCGACTTATCATAGTGGATATGGTACAGACTACGATAGTCCTGAAACAATTAGCACGGCGTTAAGTAATTTATCTGCTTTCGGTATTAAGCCTGAAGATATTTCTTATTCGCTGGCAGGAGGTAAGGCTCATGTTACTTTAACTCCTGAAGCATCAAAGCGGGCGGCAAAAGAATTAGGAAAGTTACGGGCAGAAAAATTAGGACAATCTGATAAGCACACTGGCAATGTTCCTAAAGTACCGTGGTTCTACTCTAACCAGAACATCAGTATTGGAGGCTCTGACGAGCGGCAAAAGTTGATTAGCCGACTGTTCATTGATGGATCACATACCGGTTCTCTGGATAGGGCTGAAAAGTCGCAAAGTGCTGCGGCGTTTACTAATAGACGAGGCATGTCTGGAGATACCGACGCTGCTACCGGTTCAGGTGAAGGTATGTATCTACGTATGGCAGACCACGCTACTAGCGGCGCTGATGGTTCTTCTGGTGTAATTTTATTTAGCGATGATATGGTCGGTAAATTAGATGCCCAGTGGGCCGACTTTGACGTGTGGGGTAACCCTCATAGTTCGACACCTAAGAAGTGGAGTTCTACTGGTGGTCCATGGCAACATTATGTTAATGGCAATCAAACAGCCTCTTCATCAAATGAGGTGTACATTCCTCATCAGGTTCCGTGGGCTGAATCTATGGTTAACTTAGGTGATGTGTCGTCAACAAGTCTTGAATCGCTTGAGAGCGACATCCGTGACAGCAATATTGATTTGAGCGTTTTGAATAGCAGAAACATTATTGTGAAGAGCGGGTCGGGATATCGTTTCGTGGTTTGGGAGCAAGGTCCGAACGGTCCTGTCATGAAGTTAGGCCCAGTTGTTAAGCGGGCACAACTTCCGAGTGCAAAGATCACTGGAAAACTAGACACATTCAAGACCGCAGAAATTAACGTATCAGAAAATACTCCTGCTACACCTAGCACTAGTACCTTTGATCCGGGTATAATTTAAAGAAGAAAGGCAGGGTGCAGATGTTAGATTTAGAAAAACTTCCGAAGTGGTTTACAGACGAAGGAGAAAACGAAGAAGGCTATTTACGGTTTGTGCCGTTCACTAAAGCGCATTTCTTCTTGTTGGACAAAAAGGTTAATCCTTTTGGAAATATTGAGTTTCCTGATGAAATTAAAGGACGTATCAAAGTTAAGGGAGACGATGCGATGGTCGTCAACGGGTTCACAGTTACCTCCACTTCTGATCCACGACGGCTTAGGGTTAAGACTAATACTAACGAAGAATACGATTTAAAGTTTTTAACAGACTCAATTACATTAGAGCCGGAGATTGACGGTGATAGCATTAGTTTCACGGTCGAAGAAGACGGTGTGACGCCTGCGGGAGACCCTTTTACGAAACTAGTTATATCTGAATTGTCGCCAGATGAACTAAGCGCCGTTAAGTCTGCCTATCAGGGAGATGATTCAGAATGATTTTTGCTTTTGATCTTCCGATTACTCCTGTAAGGGCGATGGCTCTTGAGCGGGCACGTCCTTCAGATAGACGAAAGTTGGGTTTCAGTCCGTTGGCGGCTGAGCGTGTTTGGGCTTGGGACCCAAAAAACGAAACATTGAAAGTATTTTTGAAGCCTGATTCTTTTGCTTCAAGAGACCATAAACAGTTTAGGGCAGACTTCGGAAAGCGTCCTCCCGCCGAGCAGTGGGAGATTGTTTCTCGTGGAGATGCAAGTCCTAAATATATCCGCCAATTTGTTGATGATCCTGAGTTGTTCAAAGACTTGAAGTGGGTTAAGTTGACAGACAAGTAGGAGTCGTGCTATAATTGTATGATTCACACGAAAGGAGAAAAACATGTGGATGTACACAAAGCACGGCGCTTATTCGGTTGTCGAAGACTATTCTGGAAATGAGATGGTTGTTCGCACCCGTCATCGCCAGTACCTTGAAAATTTGATGGAGGCGGCAGAGGTTTCTCACGAAATCATTGTCACCCCGGAACGAGACTACGAGTTCCGCATTGTGATTAGCAAGGCGGAGTGGGAAGTTATCGGAAAGTATCTACTTTCTTCGATTACATACCCAGACTTTAAGAGTCATCTTCACCGGTCGGGATTCTTCGATGATTCCGTGAAGGAGACTTACGCAATCTACACAGGCGCATATAATAGTTATGTGAAGAATTCTAATTCTATTTATGCTTACTAACATGGAGTAATAAAATGGCTAAGGACCCCTTAGTTGGGCAGACGGTACCAACAAAGAAACTAGCGGAAGAACTGTCACGCATTTTGGGCTGTTCTGGTTCGCACCGAGTTGGTGACGATGCTTGGGGTCCTTGCGAGTCTCCACGTGACTTGATGAAACTCATTGAGTTAGGTAACCCTGCTTTCCGTGAATGGAAGAAAACCCAGACACGGCGTAAAGCAATTGAAGACATGATGTCCCTTAAGGCTGCTAAAACCAAGGGCGTTTTCAAGACTCGTGATGAAGCCGAAATGGCGGCTGTTCGCCTAGGTTGTACTGGTGCTCACCAAATCCGTCAGGGTGTTTGGGCACCATGTTCTACACCTGAAGAACATAATGCGGCTCACGGCAATGCTGGCGCTGGTCGTTCTCGTATTTTGAGGGCACAGCGACCGGCACGCCGTGTGGTCGTTGATCGTCGTGTTTGGGAGAATCTGCGTGAGCGTGGCCCTCGTGGTATTGAAACTTTGCCCGGAGGTGGGTTGGTTTCAGGTAAGGCTGCTGCTAGCGATTCGTTTAAACCTACTGCTGGTATGGTTGAAGAAGCCAAGAAGGGTTTGAAGTGGCGTCGTGAGACTGGCCGTGGTGGAACGATGGTCGGCATTGCTCGTGCTCGTGATATTGCGAATGGTAAGAATCTTCCTTATCGCACGGTCAAGAGAGTAAAGGCGTATTTTGATCGTCATCAGAGTGATTCAAAGGCTGAGGGCTATCGTCCCGGCGAGAAGGGTTTCCCATCTAATGGTCGGATCGCTTGGGCACTGTGGGGCGGCGATGCCGGATATACGTGGGCGAAAGATATTGTTGAGCGGGTAGAGGGCACTCAGAAGTCTTTTGAGACTATTGAAGAGAAGCGTTTCTACACCCGTGCCCGCCGTATGGATTATGCGAAGCGGGGTCTAGCCCTTCCTGATGGCTCGTACCCTATTCGTGATGTGGGCGATCTTCGGAATGCTATTCAGGCTTACGGACTTGGTAAAGATCGTGAAGCGGCTAAAAGGCATATAATGAAGCGTGCCCGTGCATTGGGACGAACTGACTTGATCCCTGATAATTGGAAGACTCGGGAGAAGGCGGCTAGACGATATGGTCCGAATGATCCGAAGACTCCTGCTAAGCCGTCTGAGCGTATTAGTGGTTCACGTCGGAATAAGCCGGGAACGGCTTCTGGTACTCGTGGTGGTATCAAATTGTCGGCGGCTGTTGAGGCATCTTTAAAGAATAAAGTAAAAGAGCACAATGAGAAGATGGACAAGCGCAACAAGGAAGAGCGTCGTGTCACTCTCGGAATGTTGAAAGCCGTATGGCGACGAGGGGCTGGGGCTTTCTCCGCTACTCACCGTCCGGGCATGGGACGCCAGCAATGGGCAATGGGCCGTGTCAACGCATTCTTAAGACTTGTGTCTAGCGGTAAACCGTCAAACCCTAAGTACACAACCGACAACGATTTGCTCCCTAAGAAGCATCCACGGTCCACTCGCAAGTAGACTACTTGATCTAACTGAGTGATATACACTACACTAGTATTTAGTACCGCATAAACAGATTATTACAAAAGTTCCCGTGATTCTCTTTACGTTGGTGCTAGCATAATAAGTGACTGGTGCCGCCACCATATTTTTTTATGTTGGGTCGCCTGTCATCTAACAGTATGTGAAACTCAAACATTAAGGAGAACAACATGAGTTTTGATGAAGGTCGGCTCAACGAACTGAAGAGCGCTCTAGACTCAAAGATGTCAGAGCAGCAGCAGATCGCTGATTCGATGCAGTTTGAGGGTAGCACCCTCATCGCTGACGACGAGAAGAAGTCAGCATTCCAGAACAACATGACCCAGATTCGTGAAATCAAGGGTCTTATTGAGGACATGACCGCTCTTCGTGACGTGTCAGCATGGTCATCAGAGGCTGAGTACAAGTCAGTCGCTGCTGAGGTTGCTGCGGGCGTTGAGGCTGAGGTTGCCGCTCACCGTCGTGGTTCGGTTGGCGAGCAGTTCCTTGCTTCAGAAGAGTTCAAGTCACTTCAGGGCGGTAAGGCTGGCGTTAACATGTCATCTCCTTTCCAAGCCAAGTCACTTCACACCAAGGACATCTACTCAGGTCTGCCCACCGGCACCCCTGACGCCTTTGGTGCTGTTGAGCGTGATGGCATTGTCCCAATTGCACAGCGTCGTAGCCGTGTGCGTGACCTTTTCCCGGCACGTACCACCAACGCTGCTGTCATTGAGTACTTCCGTCAGAGCGGTTTCACGAACGCTGCGTCCGTTGTTCCTGAGTACTCCTCAAGCAACTTCGGTGCGAAGCCACAGTCGTCAATGACTTTCGTTGGCGAGCAGGCTCCTGTTCGTACCATCGCTCACTGGGAAGCCGCTCACCGGAACGTTCTCGCTGACGAGCCGCAGTTGCGTTCGATCATCGACAACGAACTCCTTTACGGTCTTCGTCTGACCGAGGACAACCAGATTCTCTCAGGTGCTGGCACCGGTGAGGACCTTACTGGTATCCTTAACACTTCAGGCATTCAGACCTATGCATGGTCAGATGGTGCAACCGATCCGGTTGCTGACACTAAGGCTGACGCTCTTCGTCGTGCGGCTACGCTTGCGTACCTCGCCTACTACGAGCCGACCGGCATGATTGTCCACCCATCAGACTGGGAAGACATCGAACTCACCAAGAACGAGCAGGGCACGTACCTTCTTGCCATGTCAGTTGCTGGTGGTGCCGAGTCACGTGTCTGGCGTATTCCTGTCATCGACACTCCTGCCATTGATGAGGGCACTGCTCTCGTTGGTGCTTTCGGTACCGGTGCTCAGTTGTACGACCGTGAGGCCGCTTCAATCCGTATTTCGGAACAGCACTCAGACTTCTTCGTCCGCAACGCCATCGTGGTGCTTGCTGAAGAGCGTCTGGCTCTCGCTGTGAAGCGTCCAGAGGCATTCGTCAAGGTTGACTTCGACGCTGCTCCTAGTGCCTGATCCTAGAGATTAGATGAGTGGTCGCTGAAACCTAGCGACTAGTTCAAAGGCCCCCCGGCTTAGGCTGGGGGGCTTTTGCTATACTAGGGTATGCCTATTTTTGATAACGACTCCAACTTTCCAGTGCCTACGTGGACGAAGGATGACGTTGTTGTTTTAGAAGCGATTGATGATTACTATGCTGTAGGTATCGTCAGGTTCTTGGGGTTCTTAATTAGCAATGAAGGAATGGTTGCTGACTCCACGTTGGATTTGATTTTAGTTGTTCAGTCTATAGTCAATAATGCGGACGAAAAGTATTCGTTTGATGATGCGGAGAGAATTGTCACACTTTCCAGTGAGTTCTGTTTAGTGGATTGCGTGTACGAGAATCAGGTTCTTGCGATGATAGAGTTGCAGGATAACGCTGTTTTGTTTTTGGCTATTCAAGGTGAGGACCACTACGCTTTGGAAGCCGCCGTGTGCTTGGCCGAGGACGAGAAGTCTTTACTCCACGATGGTTTAGTTAGGCCGTCCCTTTCTTTGTTTGGGGACTGGGAAAACATTGGTGCTGTAGTGTTGGAATCTATGTTGACTCGCCGTCTACTATCTGATAGTATAGGCTCTCTTATGGATCACACTTCTAACTCCGGTCTATGGATCACGTCTGAAGTTGAGTTCGTAGATGTTATACGCAAGTTGTGTGCTGTTGGTTTGTTGAGTGTTGACATTGTTGACACTGGTAGAGCAATGGTTGCTGTTCAGGAGAAGGCTGCTGGATTGTTTCTTTTGTTTTCCGGCAGGACTGAACTGGCCAAAGAGTTGGCTGACTTGTCGATTTGACACGACTGTTACAGAGTGATATGATTTCTTCACGAAATTGTGCAAGTCTCATGATGACTTGACAGTTGCAGACTCGCCATAGGCGTTAGAATACTAAAACCATTTAAATCACACCCACAGAAAGAGAGACAAACGTGGACCCTTTTTTCATTTCCGACGACTTCGCTGACCAGTATGCTGACAAGATGCCCCCTTGGGGTTTCAACGGCCTTGGGTACGTTACCTATAAGCGTACCTACGCTCGTCCTATTTTTGAGGAGGGCACTAACGTTGTCGCCCGAACTGAAGAGTGGCACGAGACTATTCAACGTGTGGTGAATGGTGCTCAGAGTATCGGTGCGCAGTTGACGGAAGATGAGGCTCAGCGTCTCTATGACTATCTGTTCAACCTTAAGGGTTCAGTTGCTGGCCGGATGTTGTGGCAGTTGGGTACTGAGAACAATCAGCGCCTCGGCGGTGACAGCCTTGTTAACTGCTGGTTCGTTGACGTTCAGAAGCCAACTGACTTTTCTTGGGCTGTTGAGCGTTTGATGCTTGGCGGCGGCGTAGGTTTCTCTTGTGATAAGCCTGAGCGACTTGGTGTTGTCCGCTCTGCGTGGGTTTCACATCAGGATGCGAACGACTCTGACTTTATCGTTCCCGATACTCGTGAGGGTTGGGGTAATCTTATTCGCAAGGTGTTTGAGTGCTACCTTGGTGGCGACGACGACCCGCAGTATATGAGTTACGCCACGCATCTTATTCGTCCTGCCGGTGTCCCAATCAAGACCTTCGGTGGTACTGCTTCAGGTCCTGACATTCTTATCTCTGGTGTGGAGAAGATTTGTGATGTTCTTGATGGTGCGGTTGGCCGCACGATGACTTCAGTTGAAGTTCTTGATTGCATGAACATTATTGGCTCTATCGTTGTTGCCGGTAACGTTCGCCGCAGCGCTGAAATTGCTGTTGGCCGTATTGACGACGAGGATTACTTGATGGCTAAGCGTTGGGACTTGGGTGACATTCCTATTGAGCGTGCCATGTCGAACAACACTGTTTTTGTCTCTCCTGAGCAGATGAAGGACATGCCTGACCTGATCTGGGAAGGATACAAGGGCAATGGTGAGCCTTATGGTTTCTTTAACCTTGAGGCTTCTCGCCAGTTTGGGCGTATGGGTGAAGAGCGACCTGATCCGTCTATTGTCGGCGTTAACCCATGTGCCGAAATCCCGCTGGCTAACCGTGAGTCTTGCAACTTGTCTGAGATTTTCTTGCCTATGATTGACTCTCCTGAAGAGTTGAAGGATGTTGCACGCCTACTATACAAGGTGCAGAAGGCGACTGCGGCTCTGTCGTACCTTGACCCTGCATCGGACAAGATCACTTCACAGAACATGCGTCTTGGTCTTGGTGTTACTGGTGTTACTCAGGCTATGGACAAGATTGACTGGCTTGATGAGACCTATGTTTCGTTGCGTGCTTTGGATGCCGAGTGGTCAGCAGAGCGTGGATGGCCTGAGTCTGTTCGCCTTACCACGATTAAGCCTTCGGGTACTTTGAGCCTTCTTCCGGGTGTTACTCCCGGTGTTCACCCCGGCTTCAGTCAGTACTTTGTAAAGCGTATGCGTATGGCTTCGGGTGACGTTCTTGTCAACTACTGCCGGTCAAAGGGCTTCTATGTTGAGCCTCTTCGCAACTTTGATGGTTCAGAAGATCACCGTACAGTTGTTGTTGAGTTCCCTTGTGCGTTCCCTGATGGTACGATTGAGGCTAAGGATATGACTGCTATTCAGCAGATGGACCTTGTTCGTCGTCTTCAGAAAGTGTGGGCGGATAACGCTATTTCTGTGACGGTCTACTACAAGAGCGAAGAGTTGGACGGTATTCGTGAGTACCTTGCTGAGCACTGGCATGAGATGAAGTCTGTATCATTCCTCTTGCACAGCGAGCACGGATTCGATCAGGCTCCTATGGGTGAGTTGACAAAGGATGAGTACGAGCACGTGCTCAGCACTACATCACCACTCGGTGAGAAGTTGACTGGCTCAACGATGATGTCAGACGATGAGTTTGACGCCGAATGCGCCACAGGTGCGTGTCCAATCCGATAATACTGAAAGTGCTACTTGCTTATTTATTTCGACGCAGGTAGTATATCTGTATGATTGGAGTAACACAGCAATTTCCCCCGTTCGGCATGGTTGGTGTCGATAGTAACAACGAATTTGTCGATATCACGCTTGATGACTTCGACGGCATGTGGAAGGTATTTTATTTCTACCCGAAAGATTTTACCTTTATTTGTCCTACAGAGATTCAACAAATGGATCGTCTTGTAGATGATGATGTTGCAGTTGTTGGGTTCAGTGGAGACAACGAATATTGCAAGTTGAACTGGAAACAGTCCAACGATTTGATTGGCGCTATTTCACACACTCTTGGTGCCGACACTGGCCTGTACTTAGTTCGGACATTAGGCATTGAGGACGACATCGAAGGCGTCGCTTTGCGTGCCACGTACATTGTTGACGACTTTAACGTTATCCGGTCTGTCACTGTGAACGACTTAGACACTGGTCGGAATGTGGATGAGACTATCAGAACGTTGAATGCTTTACGGGCAGGTGGGTTGACTGGTTGCTCGTGGAATCCGGGTGACTCATTTGTTGGATAGGACGATATTATAATTTCTAAAGTTGCAATCTGATGAAAGTTTGGGGTGTAAATTAATACTTGTACCGGCAAGTAGGCTAACCCCGAAGGAGGAGATTGTGGATATCGGTTAAAGTGCCGGTAGCCGATAGGCAATCAAATTATCTAGGCGGGGTCTGGTCGCTTGAACCGGACCCCGCTTTTTGTTTAGGATAATAGCATGTCTAGTCTCGGGGAACTAAAGCAAAGTAAAGTCTTTATTGATTTGTCGTATCTTGCCGACTTGATTGAGACCCGTGGTATTTCCACTACGACTCCATTGAACGATGATGGGGAAGTGTCACTTTCTTTTGCCCTTGCATCACTTTGTGGTTATAAAGGTTATCCTGAAGTAGACGACTTTTTTTATTTTGTGGATAATGTTCCCGCTTTGTATCGCCCGCAGTTTATTCGCTGTTGGGAGGCGATTGAGTTAGAGGTTGAACAAGATATTGTTTCGTGGTCAGAAAAAGTAGGTACTGCTGAGACTGTTCGCAGGTTAAGGTCACTTTCAAAAGAAATTGAGTTATCTTAACGTCCACTTGACACCAGCCTCGCTTTGTATTACGATAGACTCATGAACCACCATGAGCGATGGAAGAAACATTATACTGCTTTGGTACAGTACCAGAATCGGTACGGTGATGCAATGCCACCCAGCGGTCACACTGAGTTCTTGCCAAGTGGAGAAGAAATCAACTTGGGTAACTGGGTTAGTTACATGAGAACACGGTATAAGCAGAATGCGTTGTCAGATGACCGTGTTAGATTGCTGGAGTCGCTGCCCACGTGGGAGTGGGGTCCTGTGCGGCCCGGACCAAAGTCAAAGAATGAAGTAACTGAACGTAACGACAGTATTGTTGAGAACCACAAGGCGGGTATGTCTTTGTCGGTAATTGCAAGGCGTTATGGTTTATCTAGACAGAGAGTACATCAAATCGTAAAGGAGAGTTATGTCTAGTCCACAGAATCCCCAAGATTGGGAAACTATTTTGAGTAAACTTACTGAGGAAAAAGAAAGCAAGCAGTCTGTTGTAGGATCATTTACGGGCGGTATTTTTGCGTTTGCTGCGTTCAACGCTTTGAGTGCGTTGGCTGTGATGCTGCTTAACTCTACAATTAATCGTGCTTGGGAAGACTTTGAGTTGTTGCGTCCGGGTATCGGCTACGCTGATGCTTTCTCGCTTACTGGTCTTATTTGGCTTCTTTACTTTTTGAAGGTGGGAGTTTCTATGGCTTTTGGGAGGTCTAATGTCGGTAATTAATTATGTGGCACCTGCCGGTACGTGGGATGCCTCTGCTAGACTTTATGTAGATAATATATTTCGCACCAGTGTTTCTGAAACTGTTGGCGACTGGAACTACGAGATTCGTCAGCACTTGGATGGCATGATCGACTCTTACTTTGGTGTGGAAGACACCTCTCCTGCCCCTCATGAATGGGAATTGCTGGGTAGGTTGTCGATTGAAGCCAGCGGGCTTTTGAATCCAGACGAAACTACAATCACATTGTGCAACAAGCAACGGGATTACGGCCCTAATAACATCGCACGCTTTGGACAGTCTGGATTGCTTCTTCGCCTCCACGATAAGGTAGCCCGACTGGAGAACCTTATCTCAAATGGTAGAGAGGCACAAAATGAATCTTTGCACGACACATATCTGGATATTGTCGGTTATTCTGCGATTGGTATAATGTTGCTAGATGGGAGTTTCTTCTATCCCATGGCATCTTTCGATTAAGGAGTGACCTGTAGATACTGTTAAGGTACGGTATCATATACATGGAGCAGATGTTATCTAGGAGGAATTATGCCAGAACCAATTGATGTTGATGACGTAGAACTTGATGATGAGGATGCATCTGCTAGGCGTCCGGGTCTTCTTACTCGTGCTCGGCGTGCCTTGGCAAGAGGTCTACGTCGGGGCGCTAATCGCTTACGTCGTGGACGCAACCGTTCGTAATTTTACTTTTTTTGGGGTGACGTGATGGCGCTCATTACAGTTTCAGATATAACCACATACATGGATATTAGCCTTACGAACGTGCAGGAAGATGCTGCACAGTTTGTCATTGATGGGCTGCAAGCAGAACTTGAAGCGTATTTGCGTCGTCCAGTTGAACAGACTGAATTTACGGAAACTTATCGTGTACCAGATGTAGGCCGTGGCATTGTTAATCAGCAATATTACTACAACTATACCACCGATCCCTCCACGAGTCTTACCTCTCCGGGAATCATTTACACTCCTATGTATACGTTATATTTGGAGAACAGTCCTGTAGTTTCTGTTTCTTCCGTGAGCATTACTCCGGCTTCGGCATCTGCCACTGCTACTGCTCAGGTAGCGGAACGTGATTACATCACTCGTGATTTTGGTATTGAACTTTTTAATGCTTATGCGAATGATCGAATTACTATTACGTATACGGCTGGACTTGACGGTGCAAATATTAAGGCTTTCAAGATTTTGATGTTGCGTGCGGCTACTCGTGAGATGCAGAACATGCATGACGACGTGGTTGGTTTGAAAGACTTGGATACCCGTAACGTTGCTCCTTTGGATACTGGTTTTTCTGAGCGAGAGTTACAAAGCATTAAGAGGTATCGTAGAGTAAGGGTGGCCTGATATGGGTGTTCAGGTTAGAATTACAGACGTTGATTTAAGTAAAGTTCGCAGACGTTTTGCGGTAATGACTCGCCGCTCACAGAACTTTAAACCTGTTTTCCGTTGGGTGCTGCAAGAGTTGCAGAAGGCACACCGTGATAACTTCAGAACACAGGGTTCGTCTTCTGGTTTTCCTTGGCAACCGCTTGATCCACAGTATGCCTCTTGGAAGTTGGAGAATTACGGGGCTAAAGGTATCCTTGCTAGAACTGGCGATTTGCAAAACAGTTTGACTATGAACAGTGGCCGGGGAGCAGTACGTGACATGGGGTTGCGGACTGCTGAGTTCGGTACCCGTATTCCTTATGCTAAGTTTCATCAGAGTGGTACATCCAACATGGCTCAGCGTAAGCCTGTATTTTATCCGCCTTTGATGGCGAACAGGACTGCTAGAGTGGTTGGCGAATATATTGTTCACGGTTCAGTTGGCGTTCGCTATTCGGATGCTATGAAAGGGTTTTTGATCTAAAATGATGTCAGGACCTAGATTAGCAAAAAATTATGTTTCTAACTATCTCTCAAACGACTTACCTTCTAGGTTGGTAACGTACCGCAACCATTGGGGATTGAGTCAGAGGCAGTTACCTGATCCTGTACGCTATTTGAGTTATGAGCCGTTTGCTTTAGACAGGTGGCCCACGATTATCACACTTGTGATCAACACCCGTTCTGTTACTCGTGACGGCTACGAATCTGATGCCGATCCGAACTATCGGGTTGCTTATGAGATGCGGACTTATGTGTGGGCACGTGCAAATGGTGCCGAGACTGTCACTGAGCAGCGAGACAATCTTACAACCGTTGTCCGAGAGGCGCTTATGGATGGCCCGTCTTTGTCGGCTCACGATTCCAGTGTGCCGTGTTACCCAAAGATTGATGAAGGAACAATCCGAGAAGAATTTTCTGATTTAACTTTGATTAAGGGTGAGCGGTTGCTTGCGGGAGCATACATTGCGTATGATCTTGCACTCAATGAGATTATTGATGTGGACGCTCTGGGCGTTATGCAGGACGGTCAGCCTACAGTCTCTAAGATTGCGATTACTCCAAATTCCCCAACTAACGTAATTGCGGTTAGCGGTAACTCCCAAGTTACTTTGACATGGGATACCTCAACTTGGAACGGGGGTGTCCATCCTATTACTGGGTATGCTATTCAGCAGTCTACGGATGGGGGAACCACGTGGACTTCTACTATTTCTGATACAGGTTCAGTCGATCCGTTGTATATTGCTACGGGTCTAAATAATGGTACGGCTTACAAATTTAGAGTTGCTGCTCTGAATAAGGCGGGATCAAGCGACTATTCGTCGGCTTCTGTTTCAGTGACACCTGCGGCTAGTTGATCGGGATAGATTCAAGTAATAGTATAGTTCCGGTGACTGCTAGACGTTTGGTGGTAATATAATAGTTGATAGAGCAGACGCTTTGCGTTTTGCCCGCAGGGCAGACAATACTGGTATTGTAATCTAATGAATATGGAGGCTAAACATGCCGGGAGTTAATATTACAACCGCAGTGCGCACTGGTCCTGTGGGTACAGGCGACATTGTATCAGGTCAGGTGTTTATGGTTGGTGAGACCGAGCGTGGTCCTTTGGACGAGCCTACGCTTCTTAGGTCTTTCAGCGATTTCACCACCTACTACGGAAACTATAAATCAGGAACCCTTTACTCGCACGTAAAGACATTCTTTGATGAGGGCGGAAGCCGTTGTCAGGTAATGCGAGTTCTTGGTTCTAACAGTGCAGCAGGCGCAATTTCGCTTGTTGACTCTGCTGGTTCGGCTACGATGACCATCACCGCTAAGAACGCTGGTGCTTGGTCAGACAACCTTGATGTTGATGTTGTTGAGGCCGACAGTTCTGGTTTCCGAATTGAAATTTATCTAGACGACGCTCTCTTGCTTCGGACTCGTGACCTTACATCCACCACGGATGCAATCAACGTTCTGAATGCTTCAGAGGTCAACCACCTTATTACGGCGGCTGATTCTGGTACGAGCAATGATCCTGATCCTACCGAGAATACCAAGACTGCCCTTAGTGGTGGCGATGATGGTGATGCGATTGCGGCGGCAGACATTGTTTCCGCTATGGACAATGTTAGCATTAACCTTGGTCCGGGTGCGATTTGCGCTCCGGGTCAGACCGGTACAACGATTTGGGAAGGTCTACGTGATCACGCTAAGGATAATAAGCGTATCGCCCTCCTTGGCTTTGGTTCCGGCGATAGTGCGGCTGCGGCAAAGACTTCGGCTGCGTCTTACTATGCTGATGCCAATGCTAAGAGTATGGCTTTCTACTGGCCGCATGTCAAGGTTCCTGCTCCGAACGTTTCAGAGTTGGCTACTGGCGAATCAACGATTCAGGGCGGCACAGTAACGATTTCTCCTGAGGCTTATGCTGCGGCGGCTCGTGCTCGTGCAGTTCAAGCGGCGGGTGGCCCATGGCGTGCAGGTGCTGGTCTTATTTCAGCGGCCAGTACCGTTACGGCTTTGGCTCAGGATGTCACTCCTGCAACCGGTGATGCGCTTGATGCGGCTCGCATTAACGCTTTGCGCAAGGTTGGTAACTCCATCCGTGTGTACGGTGCACGCTCAGCGTCTAACGATGAGGCCAACTGGCGTTACATTACTCAACAGGATACCATGAACTATATTATTGATGGAGTGGAGAACCGCATGGAGCGCTTCGTCTTCTCAACCATTGACGGCAGAGGTGGACTGTTTGGTCGAATCAGAGGCTCAATTAAGGGCTTCCTTGATCCGATTCGTGTTGCTGGTGGCTTGTTTGAAGCCTACGACGATGACGGTGTTCTTATTGATCCCGGCTACAACGTTGTGGTTAACTCAAACATTAACCCTGCAACCCAGTTGGCAACCGGTGTTGTCAAGGCTCAGGTCGGCGTGCGAGTTTCAGGCGTTGCTGATTTGATTGATATTGTTATCACCAAGAGCAACTTGTCGGCTCCCATTATCTAAGGAGAATATAAATGGCTAAGGCAACTCAGAGACAGATTGTAGCAGAAATTGTAGCACGGAACGACGTGGGTCATGGTACTGGCCCTAACTGGGACGACTACTTTGCTACCGTCAGCGGTGGTGAGATTAGTGCCGCAGTTGAGAAAGTATACGATGGTAACAGTACGTTCCCTGAGGTACTTTGTGCTCCTGCTGAAATTGGCGACATTACGATCAGTCGATTCTTCGATCCTGATAATGATATCCCCAAACTTGCACAAATCCGTCCGCTTGTTGGCATGACCTACTATGACCTTACTATCGTGACTCTCAACTGTGAGTTGCGTGAGGTTGGTTCAGAGCGTGTTTATCCGAAGGTGCTTCTCGTTGGCTTGACTGAGCCTGACGGTGACGCTTCATCGGGTGCTCCTGCTTCTTTCTCACTGACATTTGCGGTGAGTCAGGTCAGCCCTGCTGCGTGATCTAAATAACTAAAACTTATAGGAAGGGCGCTACGTGGGTAGCGCCTTTTCTTATTTATAGGGTACTGCTTGCAGTTCCCCTAATAATGTTATAATCTAAAAACATCCATTGTCTACATGAGGTAAATCATGAGTATTCCAACAGTTAGTAGTCGGGTGAATGTTAAGGACCTTCATCCAAAGTTTAAGGCACGTCTAGAGGCTTTCTTTGCTGACCCACGTATTAAGGGCAACGTTTCCGTTGTGTCTGGGGTTCGTACCTATCAGCAGCAGAAGTACCTGTATGACGGTTACAAGAGCCGTAAGCCCGGATTCAATCTGGCAGCGAACCCTGACCGTATCAATCGGGCGGGCTTCCAAGGCTCATACCATATGAGCCAGCCGAAGTTTGACGGCTACGGTTATGCGGTTGACTTTCGCATCATCAAGAAGGGCGCTATCTCCACCACGCAAGTGAACCGAATTGCCGAAGAATACGGTATTCGCAAGACTGTGGCCTCAGAGTGGTGGCATCATCAGCCGTGTCGTGTTAGCGGTTCTAAGATGGAGTGGTTCCCTGTTAAGGGCGATATCAAGGTTCCTAAGGCGTCTTCTGTTAAGTCTGAGCAGGCTGGTGCCCTTGAATTTATCGCTGCTTGTTTGAAGACGGTTGTTCGCAAGGGTGATAAGGGTCCGGTTGTTGAGTTCCTTCAGAAGATGCTTGATAAGAACGGTTACAAGTTGACTTCTCGTCCTCGCAAGAACTCTGGTGTTGACGGCGATTTTGGTCCGAAGACGTTGCGTGCTGTGAAGCAATTCCAGCGTGATGAGGGGCTTGCCGTTGATGGCGTTGTTGGTCCCAAGACGTGGAATGCTCTAATTGACTAATTTTTTTCTGATTAGTTGACACCCCCCACAGAAATTACTATCATACCTAGTATGGATACTGATAACGAAATCATTGAAGTGGCCGGTGCAGACAATGCTGCTGCTCCGCCCGAAAAGAAGAAGTCAACGAAACTGACAGTGTTGGATCAGTTAAAGGAAGAGATTTCTAAGGAAGTTACTCGTCCTGAGATTGAGATGCCTGTTCCTGAGCGTAAGGGTGTTACTGTTCGGTTCTCTCCGAATATCACTAACGAGCAGTTGAAGGCGTGGCGGCGTAACTCCACGAACCGTAAGACTGACGAGTTGGATTCAATCAAGTTCTCCTGCTATGTTGTGGGTCAGACTGTCACTGGTATTTATTACAATGATGATCTGGTGCTTGATGACAATGGTAATATCGTTACGTTTGCATCTCCGATTATGATGGAGATGACTGGTACAGATCGTCCGCTCCCTGATGCTATTCGTGCGTTCTATGGGGTTGATCCGCATCTTGAGTCTGTCGCTTTGAAGATTCTTGATTACGCTGGCTACGGCGACGATGTGGACGCTGAGGACCCTACGAAGGGCTAGTAGAAGAACTAGCCCAAGATATTAGGATTCGTTCCGCAGCGAGACTTGCGGAGGCGTTTCATTGTGACCCCATCCAATTGTTAAACGTTGATTATGATGAGTGGTTAATTAGATTGGCTGCTGCTAAAGCGTTGGCTCATGATCATGCTGAGCGAGATAGACAACGTAGAGGTGCACAAGGTGGCTACTGAGAGCCGGGAATTTCTGTAGAATAACTCTATAGGGATTCCCGGTTTTCTTTGTTTTAGGGGCGAATATGGCTGTCGAAGAAAAAGTTGTAATTAAGGTTGAGGTTGATGCTGATATTAGCAATGACCTTGTTGGAATTGAACGTCGTCTTAAGTCTCTAGAAGACCGTTCTCGTGCGTTCAACCGGCAGACCCGTGACATGGATCGAAGTGTTGATCGGGTTACTCGCCGGTTCGACAAGATGAGTCGTGCCCTTAAAGGCATTACGGGAATGTTCGGCAAGTTGATCACCACGCTGGGCAAGTTTAGTTTTATTGCTTTAGCAGGCCAGATCGGTTTGTTTACAGCAGGGCTTCTTGCTGCTAAGGCGGCGCTTGTTACTGGCCGTGCGGCTGTTTCAGCATATCAGGCATCTTTGCGTGGTTTATCGGTTGTTGCAGCCGGTGTTGCTACTGCATTATCTGTTGCTGCTGCGGCGATGCGTGAGTTCCAAGAGGCGCAACTTAGTCCGTTCCTTGGTGGTGGTCAGTCTGGCCGTTCTCGTGCCGCAACCTTAAACCGTAGTATTAGTGCTCGTATGACTGGTCTTTTGGGCAGCGAGGCCGCTACTGCAATCACTGGGTCATTTGCTCGGGCGGGTGTTCGTGGCAGTCAGGCGAACGCTTTGGCTCGCCAGTTGTTTAATATTACTGGTGGTGACGCTAAGGCTGCTCAGTCTTTGGCGGCTGCTTTTGCTACGGGTGATTTCACTAAGGCTCGTACTGCTGTTCGTGGTGCGGCTGGTTTCCAGAAAGGTTCGCTCGGTGGAGTGACCACGATGGGTGGCTTGATGAGTACTGTCGCTGGTGGCGGTGCCACTACGGGTGCGTTCTCTGGTGTTGCTGAAACGATGGCGAACACTATGATCGGAACTCTTAAGACAGAGTTTGCCGGTCTTAAAGGTATTTTTGCGGATATTGGTGAGCCACTTCTAGGCCCATTCCGTGATGCTTTCTTGCAGATTTCTCGTATTCTGCGTGAAGACATTATTGCGATGACTGGTGTTCTTCAGAAGTTTGGTGCCGAGTCGTTTGCTCCCACGCTGGTTAATGTCGTTGATAAAGTTAGCGAATTTGTCCGTTCTAACGTTATTAACAACATGGGCCGTGTTGAAGAAATGGGCCAGTCGTTTGTTAACTTCTTCAAGGGTGTGCGTGATTTCTTCCAAGCGATTGGTGACTACTTGGGACGTTTAGAGCCTGCTGCTAATGTTGTTATTGACATGTTTAAGGCTATGGGTGAGGCGGCTGGTGGCCGTGGGTTGTTCCAGCAGTTTAATACTTTGATTACTGAGAATGCCGATGCGTTTGTTCAGTTTGGTACTTCGATTGGTAATGTTTTCGGGGCCTTGTTTGATCAGTTGGCTAACGGCCAGATGGGCTTCTTCAATAAGTTGCCGTTGTTGTCTGAGATTTTGGATACGATGGCGTCAGATGTTATTCCTGCTTTGTTTAATGTTTTTAATAAGTTTGCGCCTTTGATGGAACGTTTGCCCGGAGCGTTAGAAGGTTTGGCGACTGTTCTAGATATTTTGGCTCCGATTATTGGTAGCCTTGTGGGTGCGATTAATACGCTGATTGGTATTATTAGTGGAATTGGAGGCATTTTCACGGCCCCCTTCGGCGGGGGTGGTTCTGGTATTGGAGAATTGGCGGGTATCGGAGCGCTTATATACGGTGGCCGCAAGATGGGCATGTTTGGCAAGGGTAAAGCAACTAGACAGGCTATGTCTGCCGCTTCCAAAGCGGGTGGAACGTTTGTGGCTGGTGCCAATACCGCCAAAGTCGCTTCAAAAGCCGGAATGCTGACCAAACTGGGGAATTTTGCTAAAACTCCAATGGGGAAGGTTGCAGGTAGAATAGCGGCTCCTCTAGGTATGTTGGACGTGGGTATGACTGCGTTTGATGCATACCAGACTGGTGAATTTACTGGCAGTTCAATGTTGTCTGGTGGTATGGCGGGTGCCACTATAGGTACTATGGTTGGGGGTCCGGTAGGCACAGTTGTTGGCTTTATTATTGGTACTGCTACGGCTGCCGTATTTGAAGGAGTAGCAGCATTTTTCGGTGGGCGTAGAAAGAAAGGCTACACTGATGACGTAGTAAAACAGTTAGAATCTTCAGCCCGTAATATGAATATTAGGGGAATGGGTTCTGAGACATTTGCTCAGCAACAAAATATTTTAGACTTATTCCTGAAAGCACGAAACGCAAGTATGGACGACGATGGGCGGTTCACCGAAGGCGACACCCGTGAGATGAATGAGTTCCTGTTGGCTATCGGTCAGGACCCGACAAAGGTTCACCGGGATGACATGATTAAGAAACTAGCGAACGGTACTTTTGCTCAGGATATGGAGCAGGGGCTTATCAATGCTTTAAATTTCATGGAAGAGCAGGTTAATAATATTGCTAAAGCATTAGGTATGGGTGCGGAAACAGTCATGCAGTCTTTAGAAGTGTTGGGCATTGATCCCATGTCTGACTTTAATGACACGGCGGCGGCTGGTTTGATTGCTCTTTTGAATAGCCCTGTTATTGATCGTAGTCGTTTGGTTCTTCCTGATTTTAGTACTTCTCAGGCAGGTGTGGCTAACAGGTTTAATAGTGCGTCTGATATGTTGAATACCTTAATTGGTGAAACCAATGAGGGTATATTTGATGATGCTACTGTGTCGGATTTTGTGGATAGGTTTGCTGCTGCGGAAATTGCTGGAGGTATGTCCGCAGATGTTGCAGGTTTGAGTGGTCTGAAAGAGATTCGTGAAAAGGTTCGTTCTGGTGAACTTGATCCTAGTGTGCTGTCTAAGTTTGGTATTCGTGATCAGGAAATGTTTATCTTTAACCAGTTGGAGCAGCAGTATGGTTTGGGTGAGGGCGGCGCTGAGCGCCTGTATCAGTCGTATAGCGACGGTGGTTTCAGTATTGAGCGTGTGAGCGGTGAAATTCAGAAGATTTCTGATGATCGTGAGCGTTTGCGTTCGGGTCTGCTTGGTGGAGATATTGCCGCTTTTGCGCAAGTCGCTGGTCCAGACGGTACCAGTGCTTTTGAGTCCTTTATACAGCAGTCAGGGATGTTCCCCGGCGAAAGACATAGTGCGGCAAGGGGTAACTTCTCTAGAGCGATTCGGGAAGGTGACTTTGATGCCGTTACAGCGCAACTAGATGAAGGTTATGAGGGAGGTGCGGCAGCAGCCACTATTGACTTCATGATTGAAAACGGCTTCTTGCAGGAAGCACAAATTGGTATTTTGGAGCAGATTCGTGAAAACACTGGTAATGCTGTGGCGTTCAACATTACCGGCGAGGTTGCTGAGAACAACTTGACGAGTGGTCAGGTTGTATTCACTATTGAGTCAATTCCGGGTGAGTCTGCTGACAGCGGCGACAACTCCGGCGGTATTGTGCGTACTGGCCGTCAAAGTTAATATCTGGTTAGGGAGATGAGATAATGCCCACTATCGTTAAATCGTTTACATCAACAAACGGCACAATTGTAAACCCTAATGGGTTCAGGTCTGCTGTTCCCCCACGGGCAAAGTTGACTACGGTTCCGCTGGACGACAACATTCAGATTATTTTTCCTTTTGGTCCGCAAAATATCAAGCATGACAAGTTGGCTGGTAAGACCGTTGAGATTGCTCGTCCGGGCAAGAAACCTATTTTGTTTTTGGAGAATCCTAATCTTCGATCAGTTTCTTTTCAGGCTGTTCTTGCAGATAAAGATAGTGGCGGTGCTCGCCCTATTACCGAACTTTTGGAACAGTTAGAAACCGTTGCGGCTAATGCTTACCCGTGCAACTTTACTTACGGTTTGACTTCTTTGGCTTACAACGTGGTCATTACTCAGTTTAGTTATGATGTGTCGTATCGTAATAATGCTGGTGAGCCGTTGCGGGCGCAGGTTAGTCTTCAGTTGACTGAGACTCCTGTGTTTACTCAGGAAATTGTTGAGTTGAAGGCTGTCACTAAGGAGGCTGAACCTGCTAAGAACACCTACAATAAGGGCGGCGGCGATGACGACAATAATGACGAAGACGATAATGAGTCAACGGCAACATCGAATAAAAACGATAACACCGTGTTTGTCCGTACTGACAACCCGTTGACATACTATGGCTCTGTTGCTGCTGTAGAACGTGCCGCTGAAGCACGGCGGGTTGCGACTGAGCAGCAAATTGAGAGAGACCTAATAATTTTAAGAAACCGTTACGGAGTTTCTTGAGTGAGTTGATGCTATGAGTTATCTAGTAGAGTCTATCACTGTAGGTGAAGTTGGTGAAAAGAACGTTGAAATTCGTGATTCGGTCACTGACTTAACGTTTGCTTTGAGTGCTTCGTCTGTCAGCGAAATCAAAGTGACTGTTCACGACCCCGGCTTCAAGATGCACAACAGTAACTACTTTATGATTGGCCGTAGAGTGGTTTACGATAAAGTCGCATACGAAATTTCTGCCGTGGAAGTTAAGCACGGTCGTCGTGACTCCTGCATGTTCACTGCACGTTTGGAAGCAACCCAGAAACTTCGTAGAGAAAAAGGACAGCAAAACTTCGGCGCTATTTCACCGACCACGTTTGCTTCAGGTGCAGCACAACGAGTTGGGCTAAAGTTCTTTGGGGAGAGTTCTCCGGTAGACGGCCAAATTTTGAGAGAGTCAACCGACAACAAAGACGAGTCCACGATGGACGTTTTGCAGCGTTTGTGTCGTGACCTTGACTTTATGTGTTTTGAAGCGAAAGGTATCCTGTTTTTTGCTTCGCAAGATTTTATCATGGAGAATCAGGCTTCTCTAAATATCAACGTTCCATCGGAAGAAACCGATGCGTTCTTTGCTTCTTCTTTGAGTGCCCGCCGCACGACAGACGGAAGGTCTGCGGCTACTATGAATGCGCAACTTATCAAAAACGAGTCGTCTTTGTCGATTTATCCGGGGGCTGTTGTGGAAATAACAGGGTTGGATCATTTCACTACGTTCATGGTTGATAAAGTGAACTATAATGCGTCCCCGTCTGCTTTGGTCGCTATTTCTGGTTCTTCACCTGAAGAGGACGGCGAGGCCGCTTGCGCACTTCAGTCTTTCACGCAAGGTGCTAAGGGTGACTGTGTGAAGCGTATTCAGCAGGCTATCGGCACGACTGCTGACGGTATTTGGGGGCCGGTCACTCAGCGTTTCGTGTTGTCGTTCCAGAAAGCAAACAACCTGCCTGCCGATGGTGTGTGGAATGCCGATGACTGGGCTGAGATTAAGACAGATGATTATGTCAGAGGCTCTTCAGGGTTCGTGGCTACGACCACCACGACGACTTCTACTATTAAGATTTCAGACATATTCTATGCGGACAAGGTTGTCAATGGTTCTAAGGGTTGGGAGTATGTTCGTGCGAATCAGAGACTGCCTTTGCCTTATCCATGGAACTACGGTAACTTTAAAACAGACGAATACGTTGGTGTTAACTATATGATGACTCAGTGGCTCAGGTACTTGAACAATCATATTCCTCCGAGGGAGTACGCTGAGGAAGCAGCAAAGGTTCGTAACGCCGGTGTAACGCCCGGAGCAGGACAGCCATGGTAGACGGAGGTAATCATGTCTCGTAGAACAAGTAGAAACAATTCTTACACTAGTGGTATAAGCCCGTCTGGGTTCTATATTGCTGACGTGGTTGCTGTTGATGGCGGCTATGTTTCGGTGAAGGTCCCACGTTTAGGTTTGAACAACATTTACGAAAATGTTCCTTTTACCGGTTTTACTCCTTCTGTGGGTGACCGTATTTGGGTTTCTTTCGTAGAAGGCAAGGCTTCTCATCTGTTGGGCTTTGTTGGTGCTGGCGATACGGGAACCGATATTACGGAGATTATTGCCGGTCTTGGTTTGAGCGGTGGCGGTAGCGGTGGTTCGATAACTGTTGATTTTGAGCCAAGTGAACTAACCACCGCCACTTTAGCATACGAAGATAAAGTAGTCATTAGTGATGCTAGCGACGGCGGAGAACCTAAACTCGTTCCTATCTCTGAAGTGATCACAACTGCTAATGGTGACGGTGGTGAACCTATCGGCCATGAAGATAAATCTGAGAGCGTTATCTCTTTTGATCATTCCACGAGAACTTTCACTATTGCTCCCGTAGGTGATAGTTATGTGGTTTGGTGTGCCGGTCAGAAGTTTGTTAAGACTGCTTCTGAGAGCGTAGTTATTGGTAGTTCTTCAGATTTGTACTATATTTCGTTTGACGCTGACGGCGTGTTGCAGGCTACTACGACATTTTACCAGTGGGATTCAGAAACCCCTACTGCCTACATTCATTACAACTCTGGCGAGCCTGCTAAGTACATGCTGTTTGATGAGCGGCACGGTATTGTTTTGGATTGGCAGACTCATGAGTATTTGCACCGGACCCGTGGAGCGGCGATTGCTAATGGCTTTGATGCGTCTAATTTTGATGTTTCTACACAGAATGGTAGCACTGACGATCAGGCGTATATTGATATTGCTGATGGCACGTTCTTTGATGAGGACTTGCAGGTAGACATTGTTCATTCTAACACTCCCACGGCGAATACTTGGGAGCAGGATTTGCAGGGGCCTGCTCAGATTCCTGTGTTTTATCAGAGTGGTACTACTGGGTGGACTTATGATGCTCCCACTAACTTTCCTTTGAAGTATGGCGGCACTCCTAGTCCGACTTATAATTTGAATTCTGGTGGCACGTGGAGCACTCCTGAGATCACTTCAAACAATTACGGTATTAGTTGGATTGTGGCGACTAATCAGTTGAATTACCCTGTTATTGCGATTATGGGTCAAGACTTTTATACCAATTTGGGTGATGCTGAGGCGGTGACTTGGGATTCGATGAATCTTGACGATTTGCCTGTGGTTGAGTTGCGGGTGTTGTATAAGGTTGTTTATCGTGCTTCTGGGTCGAACACTCCGGGCGCTTATTTTGTTGAGGTTGATGATTATCGTAGGGCGTTGTCGTCTGCTACGAGCACTGCTGCGGCTGTGGTGGATCATGGTAATTTGACTGGTTTGGGTGATGATGATCATACTCAGTATTTGTTGGTTGATGGTAGTCGTTCAGCGACTAACTTGTTTGTTAGTGATGCTAGCAGTTTCAATGTAGATGTTACTGACTCAACGTATGTTCGTATTGGTAACACTAGTTCGTCTGCCGACGAGTTTGAGATGGTTTCTCTAGGTTCAATGGACTTTGTTATTGATTCCAACGATAACTCCACGGGTAAAACATTCCAGTGGGTGACAAACGGCGGTAAAGGTGCTGGCACTACTCTGATGACTTTGACTGATTTAGGTGTGTTGACTCTAGGTAGTGATCGTGTTCTTACCGTTGCTGATGAAGGTACAGGCAATGGTCTTGATGCTGACACTGTAGATGGAATTCAAGCATCTTCTTTCTTGCGGTCAGATGTTGCTGATACTGCAACTGGACAGATTACTTTTACCGGAAATGTAGTAATTGATAATAGTACAGTCAATACTATTACTTTGTACACTGAAGCGCCGGGAGCAAAAATTGCGGATACCTTCACTGACAACACTACGTACAAGTCGTACATTAGTTTTAGTGCTGGTTCAAACTCTAACGACCCCGGATATATCATGCATGAAACGTCGAACTTGACTTCGCCAGATGAAAGAAATGAAGGCGTTCTACATATAGTCCCCTCAGATGATAACCAATACGGCGACTACGTTTCTATCCACGGAACAAATGATCCCGACTCTGTAAGGATTCATACAAACGGTGCGTTTGAGGGTGTTGCATCTATTAACGGGCTAGGTATTCACAGCGGGCGCAACAACGAAGTCAACAAAATTGTTCGGACTGATGGTAGCGGCTACATCCAAGCAGGCTGGATTAACACCACCAGTGGCGGTCATTCAGGTACGGTTAATCGTATTTATGCTTCCAACGACGCTTATATCCGTTACATGACACCTGCAAACTTCAGGGCGTCTGTTACAGACGGTGTGTATGCTGCTGCGTCGCACTCGCACTCCTACATCTCTACATCATCGACGCAGAGCAGTAATCTATATATCCGAAATTCCTCTCCAACGATCTATATGCGAGATACTGATCATCGGGCGGCAATGCTTCACCAAAATTCACACATCTTTTACGTGTTGAGGGCGTCGGGCAACGATTCGACAACGTGGCAGACTACACAGGGCGAATGGCCTCTAGTTGTGAGAGTGGACAACAACGAAGTTGTGGCAGGCGGACAGGTAAGAGTACCTAACATGGATGGTACCGGCTCGTATAACACTGTGAGGTATAACACTTCTAATGGTCACCTTATGCAGTTCACCTCATTGGCCGAGTACAAGACTGATGTAGTAGAAATTAATGCCATTTTGGGTTCATTAAATGAGCGTTCGCTACTTCACGATTTGCGTCCCATTTTGTTCCATGAAGATCAAGAAACAGCGAACACACGAGGTGAGTACATTCCCGGTTTCATTGCTGAGGAAGTCCATGAGGTAGCCCCAGAGTTGACGTATTATGACAAAAACGGCGAATTGATATCTTATTCTCCTGAAGCGTTGGTTCCTCATCTTGTTGCTGAGATTCAACGGCTGAATGGTATGGTTGAAGAACTGTATCAAAGCGCTCATCCTGACTGGACGCCTCCGCAACCTCGTCCGTTAGATCGTGGCGCTGCCGAGAAGGCTGTTTTTGATGCTGGTGCTGCTTATACGGTAGCGAATCCAGTGGTGATTCCTCCACCAAATGTTCCTATTGAGCCAGAAGAACCCACAGAATAGTTTAGTTAAACTTTATATAATACGGGGTTGACATTTACCTCCATTCTGGTAGAATAATAAGACATGTTTATAACTGATGAAGGAGGTAGACATGTCCTATCAAAATAGACCGTTACTAATTCTATTTATTTTTACGGCATCACTAGTTTCGCTGGGATTTGTGAAAGATTCAATTCAAGCAGTGGACGATTCAGATTCAGCCTACGAGGCAATCGAAGTTCAGACTGTCGTGCCGGTAACGTGGGAAGTTGAACTTCCTGCCATTCTTGAAACAACCACAACTGTAGCACAAGAATCTGATCCTGCCCCTAACTACACGCCAGCCGCACATGTAGACTTTATGGCACTAGAGCCTGTGCTCACAGTTCTGTTAGACGAGTACATGTGGGGTAACGGGGGCAATGTAGAAGAACTACAAGAGTTCTTGGGCGTTACGGTAGACGGCGACTACGGGCCTCAAACCCGAACGGCTCATGTTAAGTTGCTAGAAGGTATGGGGTGGAGCACGGACAATGTTCCCAATGCGCCTTCCACGGGGTCGTCTATCACGTATAACCCGAACGCTACTCCTCAGTGTACCGAGTGGTGGGATACGGCTAGGGCGGCTGGTTGGGCAGAAGATCGTCTGCCTAGGTTGGGTAGAATTATGTTTGCTGAGAGCCGCTGTACGCACGATGTGGTTTCTCCGACCAAGGATTACGGTTTGACTCAGATCAACTGGGCGGCTCACGGCAGTAGGCTTACAGATGCTGATATCACTCGTGATATGTTATTGGACCCTTACATTAACTTGGTGCAGGCAAAGTGGATTGCGGACTACGCCGAGCAACACTACGGTTGCTGGAGTCAGCCGTGGTACATGTCTGGCGATTGGTGCTAAATACCTAATTTAACCAAGTTAACCATTTTGGCTAACTATTCTTACTAGAATATAAGTGATTACATAACTTCTAGTGAAAGGTATTCCCCGACATGGCAAAACGACCCTATACTGGCTGGGACCGGAACAGTTCTGGTAGGCGTGCAGGTACTGAAGCACTTATCAAACAAATTAATTTTTGGAGTGGTGGGGGCTTGTGGAATAATGGTTCTTGGTTGGTTAGGCCGATGAGAGGAAAAAGTAATCCAAGTGTTCACGGAACGGGCCGTGCTTTTGATGTTTCTTGGCGTGGCGGAAAATATGGTGGATACGGAAACTACGATGAAGCAAAAGTTTGGTATGACTTTTTCTGTGAGCACGCAGATGAACTAGAGATTGAAGCGGTTTTCGATTATTACCCTAGCCCTTACGGACGAGGCTACAAGTGTGATAGAGACGCTACAGTCGTGTATTCACGCAAAGCGTTCTCTGGTGTTCCCAAAGGGGATTGGTTGCACTTAGAAATTTCAAATAAATATGCCGATGATGCCGATTTCTATAATGAAAAGATGCCAGAGTTGATCGCAGGTATCAAGCCTGAGGCTCCGGCTAAGCCCGCTCCTGTGGAAGATGCTCCGGCTGTCGTAGATAACCCGACCGGTGAAGATTATCCCGGTCACCCGATTGACAAGGGCCATGAACATAAAGACGAAGTAAAGATGGTTCAGTCCAAGATTGGTGCCACAGTTGACGGCGATTTTGGACCTAAGACCGAAGCCGCAGTTAAGGCTTGGCAGAAAGCCAATGGCCTTACCGCAGACGGTGTAGTTGGCCCCGTGACTTGGAAAGCCATGTTTGGTGAAGAAAAGAAGACCACCCGTGAGTACCCCGGAACTCCTCTCAAGGTCGGCTCCGAAGGTGACGACGTTAGAGCAGTGCAGGCTGTCGTAGACGCCCACGTTGATGGAGACTTCGGTCCAAAGACTGAAGCGTCTGTTAAAGAATGGCAGGAAGCCAATGGTCGGCTCGCTGATGGTATTGTTGGACCTAAAACATGGAAAGCGATGTTTGACTGATGAAAGAAAAGATTATGTACGTCCTCGCAGTCGGCGTGATGGCTTGTATTCTAGTGGCCATCATTGGTGACTATGTAGTGGCATCTTTTGAGACTTTTGAAACTGGTGAGCCGGTTGATGTGTCGTCTGACGTAATGACTCTTGTGCAGACAGCACTTGGTGGCGTAATCGGTATCATTGGCGGTTACTTTGGTGCTAAAGGCTCAAAGGATTAATGCGGTTTTTCTACGAAGCCAGTATTGATAGAATCGTAGACGGCGATACAGTTGATCTTATCATTGATTTAGGTTTTGATGTCTCGTACAAAGCCCGTGTACGACTTCACGGCGTCAACACTCCTGAAACCCGTACCCGAGACCTAGAGGAAAAGGCGTTAGGTCTTGCTGCTAAAGAGTACGTGTCTGATTGGCTTGCGGAACACGACACAGTGTACGTTAGAACCATTAAAGATGGTAGCGGTAAGTATGGTAGGATTCTAGGCTACATTTACTCGGATGCACTTATGTCGCACTGCCTAAATGACGACATTATTGATTCTGGTCATGGTGAGTCGTATTATGGCGGTAAGCGTTAGGCTTGACACTCCTACGGAGTTAGACTAGAATACTGCTATGGATAAAAAAGTTGTTCAACACGCTGTGTCCTCCGTGCCCATCCCTAAACGGGCAGACGCTACTAGACGTGCCGTTGAGTTACTTGTGGCAAAAGACGGAGTTTTCAGGACGAGCGAAAAGTGGGTGTACGCTAGTTTACGTGACCTGATTGATTCAGGACATATCAAGGTATCAGGAACCACCTTGTCTGTGGGCGCTGATTTTGAAAGCCACTTACTTAAGATGTCTGATATCGACGCAGCGTATACTCCTATTTTGCGTGATTATCGTCGTGCGATTTCAGAAAAGGTCAGCGAGTACAACGTATCTAGTGATGCGGTAATGGATAAGATTGCTGCCATGCCGAACACTGATGAGAAGATTATTTATTTGACCAGTGTTCTTGCTGATGCTTACGGCAAGTTAGAGAAGGCTTTGGAGAAGACAGCAAAGTTGGAAGCGACGTTACACGAACTGGACATTTCGTTGTCCGTTATGGAATCTATGACGTTCGATGAGAATACTGACGGCTAATGCTCGGGTTTTGTTGGCGGTGTTAGAGCACCCTGATAAGAGTCAGCGAGAAATTGCGAAGATGCTTAATATGCATTATCAACATGTTTGGCGAGCACTGGACAGGCTTGTTAAAGAAAATATATTAGAAAAGCACAGAGAGAATAGGAGAACATACTTTGTTGCGGCGGAAGGCTTTTGGGAGATTGAAGACATCAAGCGCCTAAAGGCTTGCGTTATTTAACCGAGTGTGTTATACTTACAGAGATGGCAAAGATACTTTATTACGATATAGAGACCGCACCGAACCTTAGTTTCGTGTGGGGACAATTTGAACAGAATGTGATTGAGCACGAGCGAGAATGGTACATGCTTTGTGTTTCCTACCGATGGGAACACGAGAATAAGACACATGTAACTTCGCTTGTTGACTTTCCTTCCGCATACAAGAAGGACCCAGAGAACGACTACCATGTAGTTAAGAAGTTGTGGGACTTGATTGATGAGGCAGACGTAGTTATTGCTCACAACGGCGACAAGTTCGACATGCGAAAGGCTAACGCACGCTTCGTTGCCCACGACTTAGGACCGGCTTCGCCTGTAAAGCAGGTTGACACGCTTAAGGTTGCACGTCGGTACTTCATGTTTAACAGCAATAAGTTAGACCATTTGGGCGCACACTTAGGTCTTGGCCGCAAGGTTGACACAGGTGGCTTTGAAACATGGGCTGGCTGTATGCGTGGCGATATGAAGTTTTGGAAACTTATGACAAAGTACGCTAAGCAGGATGTTGACTTGCTACGAAAGGTCTATATGAAGTTGCGTCCTTGGATGACAAACCATCCGAATCTCAATATTTTCGATGGCACAGATGGTTGCCCGACTTGTGGGTCTCGTAGGCTTCAGAAGCGTGGTACTCGTCGGACACAGGTGGCTATCTATCAACAGTATCAGTGCAACAATTGCAAGGCTTACTCAAGGGAGCGGTTGTCTAACTCTGATCACATCAAGCCCGAGATTGTACCCTGATATAGTTTAACTATGCTTACATCAGAATATCTCTACAGTCAGACTCCAGACAGGCTGTTTGTTCATCGTGACTCTGAAACGTGGTATGCGTTTTACGACAAGGCGTTGTCTGTGTTGACTAATGCTGAAGGAGAACTGCGTTCGTTTTCGTATGATACTAAATCTGAGTATCGTGACGTTCGTAGGCACATTGTAGAAGAGTATAATTTAATAGATACTAAGGTTTACAATTATAATGAAGATTATAGGTAAGGGTTACACCTTTGATGATGTTCTGCTGGTTCCTAAGTTTTCTGAAGTTAGGAGCCGTGCAGAAGTTGATCTTTCGCTAACTTTAGGTAAAGTTGAGATGCGCATACCTATTGTTGCTGCGAATATGGATACAGTTTGCGGGCCTGAGATGGCAAGCGCTCTTGATTCTTTAGGCGGTTTCGGTGTCGTTCACAGGAACATGCCGGTTGTTGGCGATATAACTACTGGCAGGTTTGGATGTGTTGCAGGCAGGACTATCCGTTCAGCCGTTGCATTCGGCGTGAATGATGATTTAGACGCTGTTATCCAACAGGCAAACTCGTGGAGGACGAAGATTCTAGTGCTTGATATTGCCCACGGTCATAGTGCTCATGCCCTCAAGGCATTGCAGTATGTGATGTCTGAAATTGACCACGAGGCTACTTTCATTGGCGGCAATGTCGCTACTGCACAGGCGGTAGAAGATTTCGCCAAGATCGGTACAGATGTAGTTAAGATTGGCATTGGTCCCGGAAGTGTGTGTTCTACTCGTGTGGTTGCCGGTGTGGGCGTTCCTCAGTTGACTGCTATTGCGGAATGTTCTGCGGCGGCTGATGCTTTAGGTATCCAGACGATTGCTGACGGTGGGATTAAGACTCCGGGCGATGCTGCTAAGGCTCTTGCCGCTGGCGCTGATGCTGTTATGATTGGGGGCATGTTTGCTGGCACTAAGGAGTCTCCCGGAAAGACAGTTACGCTTGATGATGGATCAAAAGTTAAGGTGCATAGAGGGATGGCTTCTTCGGAAGCGGGTTCCGCCTACCCTGAGGGGGTTGAAGGCGTTGTTCCGGTGACAGGTCCGGTAAGCGATGTTGTTGAGTCGATTTTGCGTGGCATTCGGTCAGCGTGTAGTTATGTGGGGGCTAGTTCTTTGAAGGATTTTGCGAACAAGTCAGAATTTATCGAAATCTCGCCCTCCGGGTTGCGAGAGTCTGCCCCACATGATATAATGAACGCTAACTTATGGTAAACGAAGATTCAATCACACTTTTTGACGACTGGCTACATCAGCAACAAGCAGACGGCGAGGGAAGTTTAGGCAAGGTTACCCTAGTACGTTCTGATGAGCAGTTTGCTGATTTCCGTGACTGGTTGTTTAGTAAATCACGTCCTATTGCTTACGACATTGAGGCCACAGGTCTTGATACGTATTCTCCTGAGTGGGAGATTAAGAGTATTCAGTGGGGCGATATTAGCGAAGCGTTTGTGTTCATTTGGCGTGAGCCTTGGTTTCAGAAGTCTATTGACTTGGTTATGAAAGAAACTAAGCACCGTCTATTAGCACACAACGCCACATACGATGCGCTCGGCTTGGACCGGCACGGGCACGTAGATGCTCTTGCTCTTCTGGACAGAACTTTTGATACAAAGATTCTTGCCCATCTTGCTGATCCCCGAAGCCGTGCCGAGGGTGGTGTAGGTCACGGCCTCAAGAACCTTGCATTTCACCACGTTGATAAATCTGCACCTGACTCTGATAGTGCGCTCAAAGATTTGTTTAAGCAGAATAAATGGTCTGTTCAGCAGGGTTGGAAAAACATCCCTGCGGCCCATCCTACGCTGGTGCACTACGCTGGAATGGACGTTATTCTGACTGCTCGTCTTTTTCCTAAGTTACGTGATGAGATTAAACGTCAGACTATGGATCATCTGGTTAAGTACGAACACACTATTCTGAAACTCGTTGCGGCTATGGAACGTCGTGGTATGCGGATTGATGTGAACTATGCTGAGCAACTTATTGAAAGCATGACTGCTGAGGAAAAAAAGAATATTGGTATTGTTAACTCTTTCGGTGTTTCTAATCATAACGCTACTAAAGATGTTGCTGAAGGATTACAGAAACTTGGTGTGACACTTATCGAAACGACGGCTTCTGGTGCCTTGAAGGTTGATAAGACAATTTTGTCTGCTATTGCTGCTGACGAGAATGCAGGAAATGCTGGTATGCTCGCTAGAGCGGTGATGGCGGCTAAGAACAATGCTAAGTGGCGAGACAGTTATGTTGTTGCGTCTCTGGAGTCTATGGACTCTAATGGTCGTGTTCATCCCAAGATTAACAGTTTGCAGGCCCGCACTGGCCGAATGTCTGTAAACAACCCTCCTTTGCAACAGTTACCTTCAGGTGGCGATGCTATACGTAGAATGTTTTTGGCGGAAGAAGGATGCCGAATGGCATCTATCGACTTCTCTGGTGTTGAGTTGCGTGTCCTTGCGGCTCTTTCTCAAGACCCCGTTATGTTGAAGGTTTTCCGTGAAGGTGCTGACCTGCACCAAACCACTGCCGACAACACAGGAGTTACCCGAAAAGTAGCCAAGACCGTAAACTTTGGTAAGGTGTACGGTGCTGGGCCTAAAACTTTGGCTAGACAATCTGGTTTGTCGATTGACGAAGCACAACAGGTGTGCGATCTTTTCGACTCTACATACAAAGGTGTGACCGAGTATTCTCACAAGTTAGCGTTTCCTGTGAAGAAGGGACATAGAAACTATGTGATTACGCATACAGGACGCAAGTTACCTGTGGACTCAGAGCGACCGTATGCGGCTCTAAACTATTGCATTCAGTCCACGGCACGTGATATACTTGGCAAGGCCATGATAGATGTGGCGGAACAAGGACTGTGGGACTATGCGGTTCTACCAATTCATGACGAGATTCTATTCAGTTTCCCTGAGGGACAGGCTGAGGAGTTGTGCCGACATGCAGGGGTCGCTATGGAGACAGTCCTGAAAGAAGTACATATTTCAACTGAGCCTGACTTGGGTGGCGGCTCTTGGGGAACCCTATATACAGACGGCGAGCATGACGTGATCGACCTTACGGACGATGATCGCCAAAAGTACGGGGATGAAAAACTCAAGAGACTGCTTTTCAGCGAGCAGGACTTCAGATTTTGAGCAAAGATTAGGAGCAAAAAGATGAACTTATTTACAAAAGTTTGGAATTACTTGCAAGACTTGAATGTTTACAACGGGAAGAACCGTGGAGAGACGATTGATGAGGATGTTATGGCTATCAATCGGCGTCCAACGGAACGATCTTCAGTATATACCCCCAAAACGGGCGTATATGACTGGGAGAGGGAAGAAGCCAAGTTAAGGCATCCCTCAAACTACAAGAATAGGAGCAACAAATAATGGCAGGATACGCTAGAAGTTCAAAGCATAAAATTCTTACCCGAGAAGAGGAAGTGGTTCTTGGTCGGGCGGTTGCGGCTGGTTTGGAAGCAGCGAAAGAACTTAACCACGCCCACATTGAGGGTATTCAGTTAGAGTTTTCTGAACGACGTAAACTCAATATTGCTGTAAGAGAAGGCAAGCGGGCGAAAGACACTTTCGTTGAGCACAACCTTCGTCTAGCAATGGACACGGCGGCACGATATGCCCGCTCTCAGTCTCGCATGGAGTACGAAGACTTGATTCAAGAAGCGACTATCGGACTTATGCGTGCGGTGGACAAGTTCGACCCCGAGCGGGGTTTCAAGTTTTCTACGTATGCTACTTGGTGGTGCCGTCAGGCTTGCCAGAGGGCTATCGCCAATTATGGTAGAGCGATCCGTCTACCCATGCATGTGGAGGCCGATGTTCGTAAACTTGCGGCTGTTGTGGAAGAGTTTGAGTTGGTCGCTGAAGAGTTTTCTCGTGAGTTCCTTGCTGATTTCTTAGACTGGGACATGGATAAATTAGATGAAATTTGGTCTTATATGGAGAATACACGGCTAGAATCACTAGACAATCCTTTGGGTGAAGACAGTTCAGTTTCGCACGCAGACGTGCTAGTTGACCCCGATCAGTCATCAGTGGAAGATGTTGGTATTGAAAATAGTTTTGCGGCTGACATTTTGAAGGCTCTTTCGGTGCTTCCTGAGCGGGAGTATCGGGTTTTGGTGATGCACCACGGTCTCGGTGAGCAGAAGTCTGCTATGACTTTGCAAGAGATTGGTGAGACTATGGGGTTGACTCGTGAGCGTGTTCGCCAGTTGGAGGCTAAGGCTATTGCTCGTCTTCGGCATCCTTCTTCTGGGGTTGCGTGGGCGTTCACTGAGGCTCCTGAAGATAACTAACACTTACCTTTGTTCTTGCCCCGGTAGGTATCAGTTTGAGCGTGGCAGTTTGGACACAGGATAGTTAGGTTTTCTAGCCGATTGTCCGTATTGACACCGTTGATGTGTTCTAACTCGGTAGGGATTGGCTGTCCGTTCCATTCTGTCCGCTCACACTGATAACACTTCTGCTGAAACACTCCTTCATTAAAAAGACGCTTCTTCAGGCTATGGGAAGTCTTGTATGTGGAGTTTTCGACTAATACTTCTTCCAGTGGCCGTTTCGGTGCCCATGTGTGGGTTTTACCTTTAAGGTGCCCTTGTCCTGTGAAGTGCCCAATATCAATACCAAACGACTTGATATGGCTCTTGATGTTTTTGTAGTTACCGCCAGTAGGTTGCAGGTTGAGTTCTTTAAGTACACTACGGATAGACATGCTACATTCGCAAGCATCCCGTAACTGCTCTTCCGTCCAAGTTCTAATTTTTGCCACCGCTTCTCCTTGACTTTGTTTAGGGACCTATGTTATACTCTAGCAAACGGCAAACACATTACCCGCAACTCTCGCCCCCGTATTCCAATTGGCAGAGAAAGTCGGCTTAAAACCGATACAGTGTGGGTTCAAGTCCCACCGGGGGTACTAGAAAGGAGCATTATGAATATTTTTGTAGTAGATGAAAGTCCGTCTGAAGCGGCTGAGGCACTGTGCGATAAGCATGTACCTAAGATGATTGTTGAGACCACGCAGATGCTTGTTAGCGCCCTTAGGCGGCACGGAGCGAGCGATGAGCAAGTTCCACTTACTAAGTCTGGGACGCCCCACAAGGGTGGCTACAAGAACCATCCTGCTACGGTTTGGGTAGGTGATAGCCGAAGTAACGCTGAATGGTTGCTTGAGCATGGCTTTGCTTTGTGTGATGAGTTTGAATTTCGTTTCAATAAAGAGCACGCTTGTCTACAGCAACTAGAGAAAATTAGTCTAGAACTTGATTTAATCCCAGCGGGGGAAATGACCGACGTGGCGTTGTGTGTTGGGGAAGAATTGCAGAATGGTCGAACTCATGCCCCTATTCAAGAAGCAGTTGACGTGTACAGGAATTTCTATAGAATAGATAAGGCTGATTTCGCTAAATGGGAAAAAGGTTCAAATGTTCCTGTTTGGTGGGTTCAGTAGTTGACACATATCTTTAAGAAAGGTAAACTATAATCATGGCTGATATCAATGTTAATCCACAAGACGTAATCAATGATTTGCTCCGTCAGATCACTGATCTTACAGGACAGAATGCTGTTCTTCGTGCTGCTTTGAATGCGGCGCAAGCGGAGACCGCCGAGTCTGATGAAGAGGACTCCTGATTCGATATAATATCGTAGAGGAGGTCAGACTATGAGTGCTGGAGCATACGACATAACTTGTGAACAGGGCGCTACGTTTAGTAGAACTCTTACTGTTAAAGATAGTAACGGTGATGCCCGAGACTTAAGCGACTATACTGCTAGAATGCAAGTACGGAGAACTACTTCTTCCTCCACGACACTTGTAGAGTTGACTACCGAAAACGGTAAAATTTCTTTAAACTCTAATGGTGAAATTTCTTTGTCACTGTCTGCCACCGAAACAGCGGCCTTGACTGATGAAGGGGTGTACGACTTGGAGATTGAGGACTCTTCTGGTAACGTAGAACGTGTAGTAGAGGGATCATTCAATCTTGATTTAGAGGTGACTCGTTAATGTTTAACTACGATGATGGTTTGCTGGCTGGCAAAATTTGGCAGAAGTACATTGCTGCCGTAGAAGAGAATGTCCGGCTAGAGGCTCAACTAGAAGTTGCGAAAGTAACAGTCGTCCGCTTGCAAGAAGTTCTTGATCTGAAAGAAGGTGCAAACGAAGACAATAATTACCTTCTGAATGACGATCTAGATTCTGATGATTAAAGAACTACAGTGGAACGTTGACGGACATCGCCTCATCTTAACTGTAAACAAGAGCGAAGTCACTGTTATTCCAAATATTTGTCCCCACGGCAATACCCCTGACTCTCCTTGCTATCATGCAGGGATTGAGTCATGCTTGGTTAACTACTTTGTCCACAACTACGGGCTAGAGACAAACCATGGTACAGTTCGGGCTGATGAAAACATTGAGATAGCGTGGGCGATGTCAGGTAGCCCTTGGGATATTGATTTGGTTGAGTTCCACATGATGCCTGTGGAGGATGCTCGTTTTGCAGATTGGTTGGCTTCTGTCTCTGAGTAGTTGATAGGTCGCCCATATTTTCGGTAGAATGTATATGAGGACTTTTTTTCGGAGGCTACTGTGTCAGAATTTGTACTTTCATATCCATTGAGTTTGGATTTCAACAGGTTTAGTACTGTTCGTCTAGATTCGGATACATACAAAGCACAACAGATCAAGGCGTTTCTTCGTACCGAGAAGAATGAACGACCGCTTGTTCCTGACTTTGGTATGAACGAGCCGACTTTCAACACGTTTGACAGTGGTGAGTTTTTCGATGCATTCCTCAACTTTTATTCCAGCCAGACTTTAGAAATTTCTGAAGTAAAGGTGTTAGAAACTTCAGGCGTAGTGTCTGACGTACAGATTAGTTTTAAGTGAGGGTATCGTGGCTAATTCACCCGATTTAAAAAAGTATGTTGATTTAACTGTTTACGACGAGGACCCCGTTCAGTTGATGAACGAAATTTTGGGTGCGGCTCGTGGCCTGTTGCCTAACTGGCGTCCTGAGGCTGGTCAGATCGAAACTGTTCTTTCAGAGGCGTTCGCTATTCGTTCTGCTAGTTTGGCTAACTCTATCAACCGTGTTCCTGCTGCGACTACTGAAGTTTTGTTGCAGTTGTTTGGATTGACCCGCAGTGACGGTACCAAGGCTACTGCTACTTTGACTATTACGTTTACGGATTCGGATTCGTTTGAGCGTACTCTTGATGCTGGAACAGAGTTCTTGTTTGTTGATGCCGTGACTGGTATTTCGTATTCGTTTGCTTTGGATTCTGCGTTTACTTTGAATGGTCCGCTTTCCGGCACGGCGGCTGTTACTGCTGTCGATGTTGGTAGTGCCTACAATGTTGCGGCGTCCGGTAAAAATCTGACTTTGATTTCTGCTAATGCCACGTTCTTTGAATCGGCTGTGTTTAGTACTAACGCTTCTGGTGGTACGGATGCTGAGACGGACGATGAATATTTTGACCGTGGCGTGAATCTTTTAGCGAGTTATACTTCAGCGGCTACAACTGCGACGCAAATCAAGTACTATGTTGGGGCTAACAAATCTTACGCTAAGCGAGTTGAGGTTTTTAACCGGCGTAGGTATCGTGACCGTGACACTACTGCGGATGATTACGGTACGCATGATGGGGCTGTTCTGGTTGCGATTGCTTCCACGGTGAGTAACCCTGCTTCGGCGGCTGCTGAAGTTGTTGTGACTTCATCTAATCTTGCCGATTTGCATTCTTCTTTAGCAGATCGGACTCCTTCTGGTCTGATTGTTGACGTTATGTCTGCCGAGTTGGCAGAGATTGATGTGACTGCTTCCGTTGTGAAGAAGAGTGGGTTCGCTGGCTCAGATGTGAACACTGCTATTCAGACGGCTTTGAAGGCGTACTTGAATGCAAACACTTGGAACTGGTCAACTAACACGGTCCGACGCAATGAAGTCATTGCTTTGATTGACAGTGTTGACGGAGTTGATTATGTTGCGTCTTTGACTATGGATGCATCAACTCTTGTGGGTAGTAACAACGTGGGGCATTATACTTCTGCGGGCGGTTCTAAGACTACTGTCAATTTGGACATTACTGGCGTTTCGCCTGATGATGCGTCTACTGTTCGTGGTTCTGGCGGCTCCGATTACGCTGCCGGGGAACTAAGTTTCTATTATGTAGACGCTGCTGAGTCCGTTCCGGTTATCTACGAGTTCACCAACACTAGTGCGGTCACGATCAGTTCTGGGGCTGCAACTAACGTGGCTTTTGAGGCTGTCGCTAACGGTGTTAACTACAATGATACAAGCAACAGCGGTCAAGTTGATCCAACGGCCACCTACCCCGGAACCGGCACGCTTGCAACAACTTTGGGGAGCGCCACCAAGAATTCAGGTAGTTCTTTCACGGGAGGAAGCAACGATTCCAACACCTTTACCGCCCTCAACGGAACAGGTGCCGTATCCGACGATATTGTTTTGCGGAATCTCGGTACTTTGGTGACTTACGGTACGTTGAATATTACAGTGACTTAAGGCTTAGGTTGAGTTATGTCGCACAAAAATTTTAACATTTTTTCTAACGAACAATCACTGTTTGGTTCTGGTAATACCTATGCAGGTTGGGAAGTTACTTCTTCAAATGGCCAGTTGTTCCGAATTAACGAAAAAGGCTTCTACCCTACCTACGTTCCCGGTGACCGACCGGGATATTCTTTTATCAAGAACACCCTTCTCGTATACTCTGCCGGGACCGACGACGTTGTAGTCAAGTCGCCGTGGATTTCCGCAAAGTCTGCGTATAGTTACATGGCTAGCATGTACATGTCGGTAGAAGATACGTCGGCTACAGTGACATTGGATTTAGAAGTAAGTACAACTTCTTCAGGAACAGGCGACACGTACTCGTCTAATTCTTCGTTGCGTCAACCCACGACGGCGGACTTAGTGGATGGCGACAGTGTAATGATGTTTCAGTCGTTCAACACGTTGTCTAACACTTCGTTTGTGCGTATGGTTATCACGTTTGGGGGTCAGGGTTCCGATCCTTTGACGAGTCAGTCTGGCCTGTTTTTGTATGACCCTGTAATTTCGGAAGATAACATCACAGATTCTGCAACTTTTGCGAATGTTATGTATAACTTGCTGCCGTCGTTTATGCTTTTAGACGATCAGAACATTACAGATTTTTCGGAAACTCAGCCCAGTATTCTTCCGTTACCGCTGCTTCGCTTTGTTGAAGTTTTGACACGACCAGCATCAGAGATTGCTGATATAACTATCGACTTTGATTACATTCGCCCGACAGCCGGTACGGAGAGTAAATCTAAGTTGACCGACCCTGATACTGCTGCGGCAGGTAGCCTTCTGTGGTTGGCAAACGTGACCGGCTCAACCTTGCTGACTGCTGCTTCTGGTTTCACCCCGTGGGCTGCGTTCGACGGGTACGACTGGGATGACTTCGACTTGATTGACGGTGTTGATGACGATTCGGTTGAGTGGATTGACCTTCAAAGTTTCTCGGAAGACTTTTTCGATACTGTTCAGGGTTATCGTGACCAGATCAGGACAGGGTTCTCTGGTTTGAATGCTGGACGGCGAGACGCTATTGTGAATTATCTGCGTACTCAACTCCAGACGGATTCACCAACGACTGCTGTTCTGACTGTTATGACTAGCGACAAGGACAGCCCGTACAGGGTTGAGTTGCTGGTCGATCCTAACGTTGACCCTGATGCTTCTGGTACACAGTTGTCTGACGCTGTAAACAACAGCATGGTTGTTGGCGGTATCACAACAAAGGTGAGCCAAGTCACCGAGTCGGCACAGGGCGGTTACGATTTCACAACTGCTGTCTACCCTGCAACTGAATCAGATGCTGGTTCTGGTGGCGTCACTTACTATGGTAAGAGTTTTATTTCCGATGTTGAAGGATATGGGCGTAACATTCTTTTGAATGAAAACTCCGCTTCAGCAACGGTGCCTGAACTTGGCGGTGGCGTGGGCCATGCCCATTTCACTACAGGTTCACAATACTTCTACGGCGATCTAACGTCTTCAACCTACGGAAGCCTGCTTACTGCTTCTTCTAGTTCTTGTGATTTGGGTGCGTCTACTACAGGTTTTGATATTATTGCTGTAGTTTCTGATCTGAAGGCACCCACGGCTGCGGTTGATACTGCTGGGGATGGTGGCGCTACTCCAGCGGATTGGCTTTTCCGTGAGAAGCGTCTACTTGTTTCCGGGCATGATTCTGGTGGCTCCGATAACGACTGGGCAATTTATGTTGTTTCAGGACTGACTGCCGGGAGCGACAATGATGCACGTTTGTTGTTCGTTGAAGGTTATAACGTTCAGAATTCGACGAACTATGCCTATTCTACTCCTATTGATTTTTCTGAACTAAATCATGGCGGCGAATTTGTGCTTAGAGTTTCCCGGTCTGCGCTAGACGGCGGCGATGCCACTGTTTCGTTCTATGCTCAGAGAAGCCTTTACGACGACTGGGCTACTAACGCTTTAGGCTCTGGCACGATCACGCCTGATACGGCGGCTGCTGGGGCCGATGCACAAGTTCAGGTTCTAGGTGAAATAACTGGTTCAGGTGGTGGAGATTGGGCTGATGCTGGTCCTGCCTCTTGTGCTGTGAGCCGAGTGATGGTTTTCTCTTCTCCCATTTCGTTTGGTGGAGATTCGGACACTTCGGCGTCTGCTCATGCCTACGTGGATGGTGGGGCAACATCAAACTTTGGATACTACACGTATTCCCCAACGGTCGATATTGACTTGAGCGGTGTTAGCGTCTACAGTGCTTCATTCAACTCTGTTATTGACGGCATCACGAACCTTACGACTACTGTTAATGAGGCAAGTTCAAACGATTTGGATATTTTGGCGATGCGGAGAATCGGCGGCACAACAAACTTTTGGTACTACGGTCATGCTGCTAGTGGTGGCGATACTTTAAGTATTGATGGGTTGACGGCTTCTACCAGTCACGATGTTAAAGTCACCGTGTACACTGTTGCGGATGGTACTGAAACTGAATATTCTCATGCAGTGAGTACAGACGGGTCCGGTGTTCTTACGATTGACGCCCAAGACACATATACTGGTTCTACAACTTATGCTGGCTCTTCGATTAAGCAAATTAGCGTGGAAGAGAGTGCTACCGAGGTGGCGAAGTTCTTACCTACCACGATTGCTGTGGGCGACACGACTGGTGCCGACTCAGTTGATTCAAATAACACGTGGACTCTGACTCGGACGTTCCCTGCTTCGTCTGTTGCTTACGCTCCTAGCCAGTTGGTCAACAAAGATTCAATTCATGTTTTTGAAGGCTCGCCTAAGATTCACCGCCCCATCAAGTTTGAAACGCACATGCCGTTCTCTGTAGCCATGCAGATTAGAAGGTTCTGGGACTCCGGCACTTACGACATTTTTAAGTTGCACACATCGGACAGCGATGGTTTAACAATTTATTTTGAAGACGACTATCTGAAGGCAAGTTTTACCCAAGGTTCTGTAGTTGAGCGTGTTGAATGGCAAGAAACTAGTTATGGAAGTTGGCATTCTGTAGTTGTCCGTCGTGACCCTGAAGGAAACTTCAGTCTAGTTGTTGACGGGACAGAGCAAGACACTGCTGCTACTGGCAACACGAGCGCTTTTGCTAACGAGATTACGTTGGGAGTGATTGGTGAAGGTGCAGCCAGCGAGTTCAACCCACGGTTCGGGCTTGCAGAGTTCGGTATGTTTGATAGATACCTGTCTGACGCCGAAATTACACTGTTGGATACTCAAATTTCGTAGTACAATATACGGAGGAGGTGCGTTTTTATGGCTCTTAATAAGACCGGACGATTTGAAATTTATGAATGGAGTGCGGCTACTGACCCCTTTACTCGTGACCAGATGACTGAATCACATCAGGTCTTGAAGACCCGTGCGGCTGGTTTCGTTACAACTGAGGAGTCACAACCTGACACCGACTTGAACGGGTACTTCTACTACACCAGCACTGACAGCAGCGCCGGTATCCTCAAGTACTCTAACGGTGTTGACTGGTTTAACATCAACGAGTCTGGTACGGTAGTTTCTCTTGATGGTACTACGTCTGACGGTACTGGTACTACTTTTGCTCTTGCTAATCACAAGCACGCTTTGGATGACAGTATTGTTACGACAGCGAAGATTAATGATCTTGCTGTGACTACAGGCAAAATTGCTACTGGTGCTGTTACTGAAGGTAAGATTGGTTCTGGTGCGGTCACTAACGCTAAACTTGGTAGCGATTTGGATGCTTCTAAGTTAACTGCTGGCACGCTGCCTGCTGCTAGGATTGGTTCTGGTGCTATTACGAATATTAAACTTGGTTCAGATTTAGACGCATCTAAGTTGACTGCGGGCACGTTGCCCGCTGCTCGTATTGGGGCTAATGATATCACTCTGGGTAAGATTGAGCAGGTCGCTGCGCACGGTATTCTTGCTCGTGTTGATAGCACTACTGGCGATTTGTCGGAGTTGACTGCTTCTACGAATCAGGTGTTGGGCCGTGGGGCATCAGGCAATTTGACGTTTGCTCAGGTTTCGACTGACCAGATTGCGAACGACGCAGTTAGTTACGCTAAGATGCAGAACGCTAGCGGTTACAGTATTTTAGGTAAGGCTGGTACGGGGTCTGGTGCGCTTGCTGAAATTACAGCAGGGACAGATTCGGTTCTGCGTCGTGATGGTTCTGGCAATTTAGCGTTTGGTAAGATTGACGGTAATCATATTACCAATAACTCTATTACTGCGACTCAGATTAATACTAATGCTGTTGGTTCGTCCGAGTTGGCTAACGATGCTGTCGATACGGCTGCGATTCAAGACGATGCTGTTACTAGTGCCAAGATTGCTAATAATGCTGTTGCATTGAGTACGCAAACCACAGGTAACTACGTTGCTACAATAACTGGCGGTACAAGTATTTCAGTTTCCGGGTCCGGCTCAGAAGGTGCAGGTGTTACTATCAATCACTCAGACACCTCTACATTAGACGGCTTCTACGGCGGCAGCGATAACGGTGTTGTTATCGAAGACATTACTGTTGACGCCCGTGGCCATGTTACTGGTATAGGTACCCGTGACCTTGATGGACGCTTCCCTCCTAAGGGAAGTACGTACACAAACAGCACGGGTGGCGGCGGTTACTGGGTTACTTACGGCACAGGCAACCCCAATAACGGCGACGGCGCTCCCAACGGCTCTATCTATCTCCAGTACTCGTAAGGGAGGTAAGGATGCCTGCAAAAGTTAAGATTAGTGGTACTTACCGAACAGTTCCTAATGCTGACCTATTCCTTAAACAAAACAGCAACTATAGTAGCCCTGTTATTGGGGGCTACGTTAAAGTTGGAGGCGGTTACCGTCAGTTTCATCAAGGCTCTGATCCTGTAACCTACTACTTTGTTGCTAGTGCTTCAAAGGCCGGTCGTGGAACGTCTTGGAAAACTAGCGGTGGTCAGGGTGGCGCTGATTATCCGCAGATTAGCCGGTACATAACAGCGTACCCTTGGTATGGTCTAGTGAAGTTCACCAACGACACTTCTGGTGTGTCTTTGTCATCCAGAATGTCTGTTCGCCCAGTAGTAAAGTCAGCCTACTTTAATGTTCAGCGTTGGAATGATGGTGGCTTTGGTTCAGGTTACGGTAACTTGTATGTTGGGCGATACACTGGCTCTTATACGGCGACGAACCCCAATCCCGGCTACTGTAACTTTACTTATTATGCTAGTAAGAATTGGTCGGGTTCTGGTTCTTCGGCGGGGTCTGTGAATTATTCTGATAACTTTTTGTATCGTGGTGAGTTTGTGGGCGGTGATCCCGGCAGTTTCCCCGGTGGTGTTGCAGCAGGCGGTATTGAACTTGGTAGCAACCGGCAAAACCTTGTTGATCACGTTAAGAATGGCAACGCTTTATGTTTATCACATACTACAAACAATGGTTCTTCAACGGGCGGATTGGCTCATTACGGTTCTGCAACTTATGCTGAGCAGGCTAACTATTGGAACTTTTGGCCAGCAGGGTACACAGCGTTTGGCGTCAACATCGGCCCTACACTTATTGTCACTTTAGATTACGTTTAATACTCCGAAAGGAGCCACTATGAGAGGAGAACAGAATGTGGATAGAATTCTTAAACATGACTGTGCCCGCTCTGGTGGGTTCAGGGGTGACATTGACGGCAATTGTTTTAACAAATCAGCGCAAAACCAAAAAGTTGAACATGGAGGTTGATGCTGCTCAAGATTTCGTGTGGCTGGATTTAGTGAAGCAAAGTCGGATAGAATATGCGTTACAGAGAAAAGAAAACAACAGGTTACGTTACATAACTCATCATTTGCAGGAAGAAGTCACTGTGTTAGAGCAGAAGAATTCTGATTTGCAGCAGGAACTGATGCGGCTACGTACTTTAGAAGAATAGGAGTCTGGAATGTCAGAAGATTTTGTGCCTTGGAGTGAACGTGGTGATGACGACAATGTTGACGATCTGTTAGGGTTGTTGGCGGATGCTCTGGAGGACAGTCAATCTTCTGATGCCACGACCTTACACACTCAACCTGATGACATGGTTAACGAGTTGGTGTCTAACGTTTTTGCTGCTCGTGGCGAGACTGGTGTTTTGGGTCATTTTATTTTTGCTGGTGAAATTATTGGTGAGAATGGTGATCCGCATTTAATGGTTGTGACTTCTGATAATCTTCCTGATTGGGTTGCTCGTGGTATGATTATGGCTGCGGATGACTATATTGCTGGGGGTGTGATCGAATGACTGCGGGAAGTTTAGATATTATTTGCACGAAGGGTTCCAGTTTTTCCACGTCGCTTACTATAAAAAATCCTGATAACGAGTTAGCGTCTTTAACTTATTGGGGTTCCCGTATGCAGGTACGGAGAACCGTGTCTGCTAATTCGCCACTAATTGAGTTAACAACTGAAAATGGTAGACTTCAACATGACACAGAAAATGCTAAAATAACTATGAGCCTTACAGCGGAAGAGACAAATGGTTTAGAACTCGGTGACCATGTGTATGATTTGGAGTTGTATTCCACAGGTTCTAAAAATGCTGTTTTGCGACTAGTTAAGGGTAATTTTATTGTGGAGTAGTTATGGCAGATTACGTGGTAACAGTTGAAGACATTGTAAATGCTGTATCCATTTCAGAGACTACGGCTAATTCTGTAACTGTAGTTGCTTCGACTTTCGTTAATGATGCAGGTGCGTCTTCTAACCTGTTTTATGCTGCTTCTAGCCCTAGCGACAGTTTGGGCACTGAGGGCGATTTCTATATCAATACGTCTTCGGGTGAGTTGTGGGGGCCTAAGGGTGAATCGTCGTGGGGTAGCGATCCTTTACCTTTAATTCCTAAAAGGTTTACGCACAATCAGGCATCTGCGTCTAGTTCGTGGGACATTACCCATACTTTAGATGGTTTTCCCTCTGTAACTGTTGTCGATTCTGCCGGTACAGTCGTTGTTGGTACGGTATCATATAATAGTACAAGTAGTGTGACTGTTTCGTTTGAATCAGCATTTGCGGGTAAAGCATACCTAACATGAGTTCGGAGAGGTAATGGCTCAGAAATTCTTAACTAATCTTGACCTAAATAAGAATGAATTGCAGAATGCGAAGATTCAGAATCTTGGCACCGCTCCTTCATCTCCTGAAGACGGTCAAGTTTACTTTGATACCGGTGATAATGCCCTTAAGGTTTACGACGGTACGTCATGGGTGAACCTTCAGGAAGGTGACATTTCTGGCGTTACTGCCGGTACTGGTCTTTCTGGTGGCGGTACTAGCGGTGCTGTTACTATTAACCTAGCGGACACTGCTGTTTCGGCAGGTTCGTATGGTTCTGCCACTGCTATCCCTACGTTCACTGTTGACGCTCAGGGTCGTTTGACGGCTGTCAGCACTGCTTCGATTTCTACCAACCTTTCCTTCACTGACGATAGTAGTACTTCCGCTAGCGTGGCCCTGAATGGTGGCACGCTAAGCATTCTTGGCGGTACTGGCGTTGCTACCACGGCTAATGATTCTTCTGATTCGCTCACCGTGGCGATTGGTCAGGATGTTGGAACCACAGCCGATGTAACATTTAACACTGTTACGGCCAACCTGACTGGGAATGTTACAGGCGATGTGTCTGGCAATGCAGGTACGGCAACTGCGTTAGAGACTGGTCGCACGATTGCTCTTTCTGGTGATGTTACTGCCACGGGCGTATCCTTCGACGGTACTGGCAATATTACGCTTACTACCGCAATGGCTAATGACAGTGTTGACCTTGGTACACACACGACAGGCGACTATGTTCAGAATTTGGTTGCTGGTACAGGTGTTTCTGTTTCTGTTACTTCTGGTGAAGGCCAGACACCTACGGTTGCGATTGGTCAGGCCGTTGGTACGAGCGATAACGTAACCTTCAATGATGTTACAGTTTCTGGCAACCTTACTGTTAGCGGAACAACGACAACGATTGATACTGCTACGCTGTCTGTTGAAGACCCGCTGATTGTTCTTGCTAGCGGCAACGATAGTGCTGACGCTGTTGACATCGGTTTCTACGGCCTCTATGACACTTCTGGTTCGCAAGACCTGTACGCTGGTCTTTTCCGTGACGCTTCAGACGGTAAGTTCCGACTGTTCGTAGATTCTCAGGTTGCTCCGACGACGACGGTCAACACTGGTGGGACTGGCTACACTGCGGCTACGCTAGTTGTAGGCACTCTTGAAGGCGCTGTTACCGGCGACTTGACAGGTAATGTTACGGGTAACGTAACCGGCGACTTGACTGGTGACGTAACCGGCGACTTGACCGGTACTGTTCTCACTGCATCACAGACCAACATTACAGCGATTGGTACGATTGCTACTGGTGAATGGCAGGCAACCGATATTGCTGTTGCCCACGGTGGTACTGGCGCTTCGGATGCTGCCGGTGCAAAAACTAACCTTGGTTTCATGACCCGCCATGCGGCGACTATTGGAAATAACTCAGATACCGTTATTGCTGTCACACACAACCTTGGCACCGACGATGTTGTTGTGGAAGTTTATGATGCTTCCACGAAGGAAACCGTAATCTGTGATGTTGACCGCACAAGTACAAACGAGGTAACATTGACGTTCTCCTCAGCCCCAGCCACTAACGCTCTCCGGGTCGTTATCATTGGCTGATAAGATGTCACGGGAAAACAAACCGTGGCGCTACGGGTCCAGACGACAGTTGGGATCAGTAGTTACTCCGCCGTGCAGGCGATTACCCGACAGGGGGTGGGGCTGGTTGTAGTTCCAGCCCCACCTCTTATGCTACAATAAGGGAAGTACTACTGTTGTGCTTGAGGGCACACTGTCTTAAGGATCGGTTGAGGCCGTGGCAAGAAAATTCAAAACTCCTATAACTATTGATGAGTTGGGGTCTGCTTCTTCGCAGGCTCTCGCCGCTAATGTGGATGGTGATTCACAGAATCGTATCAATATTGATGCGGGCGGTAAGATTACTTGGGGTTCTGGTTCTGCCACTGGTGACACGACGCTTTATAGGTCTGCTGCTGATACTCTGAAGACGGATGATGCTTTTACTGCCACGTCTTTGGCCGTTACTGGTCAGTTTACTTTTCCTACGTCGGATGGTTCTGCGGATCAGGTTATTACGACTAATGGTTCTGGTACGTTAACTTGGTCTGATGTTTCTGCGAATGCTACGGTGTCTGATACGGCTCCGTCTTCTCCTGCTACTGGTCAGATTTGGTATGAGTCTGATACTGGTAGGACGTTTGTGTATTATGATTCGTTTTGGGTTGAGGTTGGTGCTTCGCCGCCTGCGTCTCCTTTTATTACGGATTTGGATGAGGATACGAAGATTCAGGTTGAGGAGTCTGCGGATGAAGATAAGATTCGTTTTGATACTGCCGGTTCGGAGCGGATGATTATTGATTCGTCTGGCAATGTCGGTATCGGCACAACGTCGCC